>Ga0208375_1000238_pt1 | contig 86413 bp, 110 predicted proteins | sample RifOxyD1_FD_184038 | JGI IMG/M metagenome (GOLD analysis project Ga0208375, IMG submission 184038) | Soil microbial communities from Rifle, Colorado - Rifle Oxygen_injection D1 (SPAdes) | ecosystem: Environmental > Terrestrial > Deep subsurface > Rock core/Sediment | place: Rifle, Colorado... | reverse complement strand
CGGCTGATTTCCCGCCCGCAGGAGGGGTCTGGGGAGGAATGCGGGCGGGTTTCGGACTGGGGGTTTTCGGAAAAAAATTCTCGGCTACAAAATCAGAAATAAAAAGTTGAATAAATCTATTAGTTATGCTATCCTTATTTTGTGAGCAAAGAAAGTAATGACTCATATTTCTATACTATCAAAAGTAGCATACTATGTCAACAATATCACAAAATATAAAACGGGTGCGAACAAAACAAGGTTTAACGCAGGACGACTTGGCGAAAAAAGCCGATATTAAATACTCCACACTTACTAAAATTGAGGGTGGCGTTGTTACAAAACCAAGCGTTCAAACAATCCAAAAAATCGCCAAGTCGTTAGGCGTTCCCATTGAGGAATTATTAAAGTAAAAATCACTATGTCATTTTTCTCAAGAAAACAAGAAATGAAGTTAGAAGATTTTTGTCGTGATTTTTACGATACGCAAATTCTAAGTCCGGTAATCGGCAAAATTGACGCTGATAATGTCTTTTCTGATGTTGTCAAGAAAAATATCGTCGAGGTATATCCAGAATTTGCGAAAATTGATTCTCAAAAATTGAATGAGGAAATAAAAGTTATTCGTTTTGAATTATTTGCACTTGCTTGGACACACAAATTTATTAGCGGGGAAAATGTTGTCGCTCAAAGCGACTTCACAAAATCTTATCTCCACGAAAAAGGCAGAAATGATATTTGGGTGGGAATGGAATCCTATAACAATATGATTGATAGCGTGACGCTTCATTGGCTCACTAATCTTGGAAAGATGAATCTGAGCTTCAATTACAATATGAGAGAGGATTTAACCAAGAAAAATATTGAAGCCGCCAAAGAATTGGGAATTGAAAATGATGACCGAGTTGCGAGGGTAAATCACAGATTGTGGTCTGAAAACGCTTGGAAACAAAAACTTATGTTAGGTCCTCTAGTTTTTACTTTCTGCGAACGAATTGGCGTTAACGCACACGACCTAAACCAAGAGGCACAATTTCGTTTGGCGGCTACAATTAAAGGTCTGTATGACGGAGCAGAACAATCTTGGGATAAGGTAAAAATAAAAAGTTAAGCAATGATTATGGAAAATAAAACCTCCGATATAAATGATTTAATTTTACAGCTTGCCGTTATGGCGATGAAACCCGTGTTAAACGATGAAGTTTGGCAGTGTTACGGTTATAAAAAGAAACCAAAACATGGGAGTATGTGGGATAAAATTTTCCCTAAAATGTTTGCGTTGGATAATTTTATTTCAAAAGAAATTCTCACAATGGGGCTTATTGATGTGTTAAATGGAATTAAAAAATCGGCGGAAACCCCCGACACTAAATTAGTAATTTCAATAGGAGTTGTTGATCAATTTATATCTACCACAAAAAATATGTTTCCGTCAGATTTATTTATGGAAAATCTTTTTTCCACCTATGCTTCACATTTGAAAAGCGAAAAATCAAAAATCCACGAACCCGTAATATTAAAAGCCAAAGATATTTTGGACAAAAAAGATTTTGCCAAATTTATGGTCGGCACTATTAGATTGCTTGCCATGGAACACACCGACGATTTTTTACTAAAAAGCGATTATATTAAAAGTTATATCGAAAAATCCTCTAAAGAAAACAAGCTAAATATTTCTATGCCAGATGAAGTTTATAAAAAATATTTACCTTTGATAGAGGAAAAAATATTGAAAGCTTAAATTTTTTAATATGACAAACAAAGAGAAAATTTTAGAGCTTTCATGGAACACAAACGACTTATTGTCTCAATATGTCGCAATTCACGATGATGTTTTCAAAACTTCAATTCGCCATATAATCCCAATTCCAGGAATTTTTAAGGCGATTGATTTTGGCGAACATGTAAAAAAGATTGAAAACATCATTCCTGAATTAGAGAATTGCGACAAGGAAATAAAATCTATTGTTGGTGATTTGACTAGCGACGAACGGGAACACATTGATTTACTATCCAAGTATGTTGGTGCATTGGTTGAGACAGTAAGTCGTTTCAAAATTGTTCTCGGTGCGCTTTATGCAAAAAGCCAAAGTTTTGCCAATTCAAATTATGACTGGAAGAATTACAAAAATGACCTTGCGAAATACGAAGTGGCGGTGCAAAGTTATATGGCTTTTGGCGGAAAATTAAATGATTCTTTCCAGAAGATAAAATAATAGCCGAGAATTTTTTTCCGAAAACCCCCAGTCCGAAACCCGCCCGCATTCCTCCCCAGACCCCTCCTGCGGGCGGGAAATCAGCCGAGGCAGGGCGAATCCAAAACCCCAGAAAAATAGTTTCGCCCTGCCGAGTCCTTTTTAGTAGTTTTAATCATTTGGATTTTGCTCGAAATAGTTTCGAACTTTGTCCAACAAACACCGCAATTCAGGATTTCGCAAGTGGAAAGAAGATGCCTCGCGGCGCGAAACGCGCCGCTCGGCTAGGATTTGAAAGGGCTTTTTGGGCAAAAAAGAAAAGGATTTATCGATGAAGGGCAAAAGAAATTTTTTATTAATTTTAGGTCGAAGTAAATAATTCATAATTTTATAAATTCTATGAGCAAAAAACCATTTTCTTTCTTAATTATTTTTGGTGCTTTAGTTGTATTTTTGCCGAAAGGCGCAAGTGCTGATTTAGGCCCAAAGCCAAGTGTCGATATTGATGTTGTATATAACCAACAAAGTATTCCTGATACTAATTTTAGTGCAAGGATGTTATGGTGCCTTTCGCAAGATCAGAAACAAGTTGGAATGGAAGATAAGACAATTCCTCAATTAGAAATTAACGAGTACGATTCTCCTAAAAATTGCTACTGGGTTCCAGCACGTCTAGCTGGAGGCGGACAATGCAGTAATGGTTCGTGTCATTTCGGTTATATGCCCCCTAGCGAGTTTAAACTGGCTGTATTTATCCCGAGCATCGACAAGGTATTTATTACCAACGAGATTTCTAGAACAAATTTCAATAGTCGCTATAAGGCCGAATTATTTTCAGATGGATCGGCAAAAATTTCAGAAACAACACCCGTCTTATCGTCAGACAAAGTTTCTTCTTTCGCAAAAGCTTTTCCAATAACAATTATATTGGAATTACTAGTGTCTTTGATTTTTCTTTCTGTGCGTAAGCTCCCCAAAAAGATACTTGCTTATATTCTTTTAGCAAACATTATCTCTTTGCCAATCGTTTGGTTTCTGTTTCCTCTAGTCAAACTACCAATACTAGCGATTATAGTTGTGTCAGAAATTTTTGCCGTGTTGTTTGAGACATATTTTGTTTATCTTTTGAACAAACAAATTATATCTTTCAAGCAATCACTTACATTAAACATATTAAATAATCTTACCAGTTTGTTTGTTGGTGGATTTATTTTTGGACTTCTTGGAATATTCGGACTTTAAAAGCCGCCAAAGAAAAACTTGAAATTGTTAATGTGCGGCGGAGCCGCTCCGAATTTATTCACCCCCCATTTTCCGAGCCGCGCTTTGTGCGGCGAGCAAACTCCGTTCGAGCTATTTTAAGAATACACCGCCTTCGCCTCGCAGTAGCTCAGCTTCGGCGGACGCAGTCCGCCAGATGTCCAAGTTAGAACTTTGCAAAAATATGGATAAACAAGAAATTCAAAAATTAATTGAAGAAGCAATCAAGCATAAAGCTGAAACCGATAGCGTTGAATTCAAAGACGCTCGTGGCGGTTTACCCAAAAGTACATGGAAATCAATATCCGCTTTTTCCCATAGGCCTGGAGGTGGAATTATTGTCTTTGGAATTTCAGAAGACAAAGAAAAGCACGAAATAAAAATAATGGGAACTGACATGCTTGATAATCTGCAAGAAAAAATTGGTGATTTAGTAAATAATGAGATGAGTTTTATTATTCGTCCCAATTACCATATTCTGGAAATTGAAAGCAAGACGATTTTGGCGGTTTTTATACCAGAGTGCCCAGATCAATTTAAACCCTGTTATTACAAGCCGGCTGGTATGCCGAATGGTGCATACATCAGAGACGGAAATACTGACAGAAAAATGACAGATGATGAAATGAGAAGTTTAATTGATAATTCCAAAAAGTTTAAATTTGATATTACTATTGCGGAGGAGACCTCGCTTGAAGATTTATCAAAAGATAAAATATTGGAACTATTAATAAAGAGCGGCGAAAGAACAAAAAGACGCAGTTCAATAGAGGAAATTAATTTTGAATTACTGAAAAACCTGGGTATTGCCGATAGTTTTGGTAATTCGCAAAAACCAACCCTCGCTGGTTTTTTAATTTTTGCCAAAGAGAAACCTCAAAATAGACAACAGTTTAGCAGATATATTATTAGATGTGTAAAATATCAGGGTTCAAATGTAGCCACCGACATAATAGACAGCATGGATATTAATGGCACGCTTGATGATCAAATAGATGATATGCAAAAATTTGTTTTAAGAAATATTAGAAAAAGCGCAGAAATAGTCGGCACTAAAAGAATTGAGCGTTATGAATACCCAGAAAAAGCAATCAGAGAAGTTGTGGCCAATGCGGTGATTCATAGAGATTATAAAATTACAGAAACTTATACTCAAATAAATATTTTCGCGGATAGGATAGAAGTTTTTAATCCTGGTTGTTTGCCTCCTGGAGTTACTATAGAAAATATTAAAGACGCGCAAGTTAGTCGAAATGAAATAATCGCGGCTCGCTTAAAAGAACTTGATTATTTAGAAGAATATGGACGTGGTATTGATATTGTTTTTAATGAAATGCAAAAATGGAATTTGCTTCCTCCAATATTCAAAAATACATCAAACAGTTTTAAAGTTATTTTACTCGGACAAAAGTTGAGCAAATTAAATGAGAGGCAAATTAAAATTTGGGAGTATCTGGTTGAAAAGAAAACTATCACCGCTAAAAAATGCGAGGAGATAGTGTCGGACACTCCTAGGCAGACCATTAATTATGATTTGAGCAAAATGCAAAAGATGGGATTACTACATAGCGTGGGAGAATCTAAGAGCACTTATTATGAGGCTAATTTTTAGAAGCAATTAGAAGCAAGTTGAAAAGGCCACTTATTTTCGAGTATTTGAGACAGAATTTATCATTATTATCATTAGAAGCAATTAGAAGCAACACTTCAAATTAGCCATAGAATAAGGTTTTTTTATCCTCTAAAATTTTATGAATTTAACCCTCAATAAAACACTCGCAAATAATTATAAGAGCCCTGCTCAACGCGCTCGTGTTTTAACTGAGGATTGGGTTGACAATGAAATTTTTTGTCCAAACTGTGGAAAATTGAATATTGATAAATACCCAAATAATCAGCCAGTAGCCGATTTTTACTGCTCAAATTGCAATGAAGATTTTGAGCTGAAAAGTAAAAGAGATGGGATAGGAAATAAAATAGTGGATGGAGCATATCATACAATGCTTGAACGACTTACAAGTAGCAATAACCCAAACTTCTTTTTGCTTAATTATAATCTAACAAATTTTGAAATAATAAACTTTTTAGTTATTCCTAAGCACTTTTTTATCCCTGAAATCATAGAAAAGAGAAGGCCCCTTTCTTCAACAGCACGACGAGCAGGTTGGATTGGTTGTGATATTATTCTTAAAAGCATTCCTCAAACTGGAAAAATATTTTTCGTAAAGAATCAACAAGTCGAACAAAAAGAAAAAGTGCTTGATGATTGGAAAAAAACTTTGTTCTTGCGAGAAGAAAAAGAGATGTCGGTAAAAGGTTGGTTACTTAATGTGATGCGTTGTGTTGATAATCTTGGCAAGAAAGAGTTTACACTTAATGAAGTTTATCGTTTTGAAAACGAATTAAGTAAACTACATCCAGAAAATAAGCATATTAAGGATAAAATTCGCCAGCAGTTGCAATTTCTGCGAGATAAAGGTTATTTGGATTTTGTATCCCGTGGATACTATCGGCTTACATAAAAATATGGCTATTAACCTATCGCCTCAAATGGCAAAAATTATTTTACGACTTAATCTTTTTGCAAGATTAAAAGTAATGTGCCGTGGATACAGCGAGGATTTAGAAAATTTTACAGAGCTTGTTTGGCAAGACGATAAAAATTTAGATTTTCAGGATCAAGAAACCTATCCGCAATTTCAGCTTTGGTATGTTTAAAATTTTATCAGAGATTTGGGCATATCAAATAGTGCCGGTTTCTCTTCATAAATTTTTCTTAATTTTCGAAAAAACGGATCAATTTGAGACAATTTTGGTTCAAAATTCGGGACATCACCTCCGCCTTCGCCTCGCAGTAGCTCGGCTTCGGCGGACAAAGTCCGCTGTCAGGTTTTAATCTTTTTTGACTCTTCTTATGATATATTCAAAACATGAATAAGGACTTTTGGCTTGTGCATATTTGGAAAAACGGAACTTGTTTTGACTTATGGTCTGTCAATCATTTTCTTGCCGGATTTCTTTTGGGATTCTCTTTTATCTTTCTAAGGCTTCCTTTCTGGCCGGCCTTCTTGGCTTCTTTGATTGTTATGTATGCCTGGGAAATGTACGAGAAAATTGAAAGCGGAACGCAGGAGAAAATCTGCAACAAAATAACGGATATTGTGCTGGGTGCCTTGGGATTTCTGTCATCAAAAATAGTATTCCTTGGGATAGGGGACAGATACTCATTGATAGTGTTCGGAGTTTCTGCAATTGTTTTCGCTGTTTTGGAAATATGGGGGCTTGCAGGATATAATGAGAGAAAAAAGAAAGGATCATAGGTTATCCACAGACATCTTTGATTTATGCTGTGCTATAATGCTTAAATATGTTAGAAGGATTCCGCAGGTTTCTTAGTTTTGGATCTAAGAGATTTTTGGGCATTGATATCGGGACATCTTCTGTGAGGGTGGTAGAGCTTGCCAGAAAAAAAAATGAGCTGGAGCTTACGAATTACGGAGAGTTAAAAAGCAGTTCTTTTATCAAAAAGCCCTTTAGGATTTTGACTAAGAACAGCATTTCTTTTTCCAACGACGAACTGGGGAAAATACTCAAAGCAATAGTAGAAGAAGCCGAAATAGAAACAAAAGAGGTCAATCTCGGCATTCCTGACTTTGCAAGCTTTTTCACCAGCTTTGAAGTTCCTGTCATGGCCAAGAACGAGATTTCGCAGGCGGTGCAATACGAGGTGAGGCCCTATGTCCCTCTTCCTTTGACCGAAGTCACTCTTGACTGGACCATTATTTCAGGAGAGCCGTCCAAAACTCCCTTAAAGGTTTTGGTTGTCGCCATTCCAAATGACATAATTGCCCAGTACCAGGAGATTGCAAGAATAGCGGGACTTGAATTAAAAACTTTGGAATCAGAAGTTTTTGCTCTTACGAGAGCTGTGGCTATGTCCAACAGGGGATCGTCCGACGAAAACAAAGTATTAGGGCTTTTGGACATAGGAGCAAGAAGCTCAACCTGCAGTATTGTGGATAAGGGAGTGCTAAAAACCAGCCACAGCTTCAAAATAGGAGGCAACGAGCTTACCGAAGTTGTAGCCAAGTCATTGAATATAGATTATAATGAAGGAGAGGAAATAAAACTAAAGCATGGATTGCTTCCGGATAATGGGTTGAAGAGAGATATCAGAAAAGTGCTTGTTCCTTTAGTAGATTCCATACTGGAAGAGATGAGAGAAGCTTTTAGAAGTTTTTACCGCCAAGAAGGAAAAGAAGTTGAAAAGGTGGTTCTTGCCGGCGGAGTCGCCAATATGCCGGGCATTAAAGATTACTTTCAGGCGAGTCTTAAAAAAGATACTTCTCTAGCCGATCCCTTTTTGAATATAAGGCATCCGGCCGTAATAACAAACAATTTAAAAGAATCCGGGCCATTGTACGCCGTCGCAGTCGGCCTGGCCCTTAACGGTTTAGAATATGGCAATAAGTCTAACTAAAAAAAGAACAGCTCCAGCCCCCGGGTGGGCCATAGCGGTTTTAGTGGTTTTTGTAATTATTATCCTAGCTTTATTAGGAAGCTATATATATTTTTCAGTGAAAAACAGCAGAGTGGACGAGAAAGTTTCCCAACTTGAATCAGAGGCGTTTTCTTACGAGAATAAAATAAAAGAAAAAGAGGGGGAAGTTTCTCTCGTTCAGCAAAGAATAGAAGATTTTAAAAAGCTTATGTCCGGCCATAGGGAGCTTGCCAATATATTTGAATTTCTTGAAGCTAAAACTATGCCCTCAATAAGATTCAGAAGTTTTGATTTTAATGAGATAAAAGAAAAAGAGGCGATTGTAATGGATGGAACAGGGCCTAGCTTTATTGCAGTCGGCCAGCAGATAGATATATTTAAGAAAGATCCTGCTGTCAGCAGAATTAGTCTTTTGAGTATTTCAATAACAGACGAAGGAGAGGTCAATTTTTCCGTAGACATCGGTTTTAGGCCGGACTTCTTTTTCCCGCAAACAAATGGAAGTATTTAGAAAATATATGTGGGTCGTAGTTTTGGCCACGATTATCGTTGTCGGGGCCGGGATATACTTTTTGTGGTGGCCAGAATACGTGGAATTTGAAAAGAATAATCAGATTCTGGAAAATAAAGGAAAAGAAATCCAAAATAAAAAGAACTATCTGGCAGAAATAGAGGCCAGCATCAATATACTTTCAGACTACGAGGCAGAACTTTTGAGTATAAGCTCGGCAATGCCTATCTATGACGTTTCAGAGGTTACTCTTTTTAACTTTGTCCAAAAAACAAGTTCTGAAAACGGGCTTCTTCTCCAAAACTTGAGCTTTTCCCCGACTGAATATACCAAGATAGGATCAAAAACCAGCGCCCTGAAATGGAAAATAGCCGATCTGCCCTTCAGCGCTACTCTCGCAGGATCTTACGAATCTCTCAAGAACTTTATATTAGCCCTTTATTCAAACAGCAGGATGATGGAAATAACCTCGTTAAGTTTTTCTTCTCCAGAAAGCAATATTTACAGTTTTGATCTGGATTTCAACGCAAAATATTATATAGAAGATAATCAGCAGGTAAAAAAGCCGGTTTCACCGGTTATTCCTGAATTATAATATGCCAGTAAATTTTATTGAAAGAAAAAACAGGCAGAAATATCTTTTGATAGCGGTAATTATAATATTTCTGGCCACGGCGGTTGTTTTGTGGTTTGGATATTTTAACGATGTGGAAATTTCTCCTGTCGCTTACGAGCCAGAATTATATCCCGAAGGATCTATTATCATAGATTTTAGCATTTTTGAAAAGCCTTTTCTTAAAGAGCTCAAGCCCTTTTCCGAAATTCTTCCCTACGAGGGCTCTTTGGGAAAGCAGAACCCCTTTAAATAATGTCTTTAATACAGGAACTGCTAAAAAGGGGCATGCTTGATAAATCTCAAGCTGCCACCTTAGAATACGAGGTAAAAAATTCAGACAGCAAGGAAGAAGAGGTCATACTTAAAAACAAATCTGCGACCGAAGATTTTTTGTTTGGAATAAAATCGGAAAATCTTAAGATGCAGATAAAGGTAGTGTCTCCGGACGATGTTAAGCTGAAGGTTCTGGAAACGATTCCCGAGGAGTCAGCCAAATACTACAGGATGATTTCTTTGGATAAAAAGGAAAATCATCTGGAAGTCGGAATGGTTTATCCTGAAGACCTCAAAGCCAGAGAGGCCTTGGAGTTTTTAGCAAGGCAGAATAATTTCAGCTACACTGTTTTTCTCATAACCCTGTCCAATTTCAACAGTCTTCTAAGGAAATACAGCAGTCTTAAGAAGGAAGTGAATAAAGCGTTGGAGGAATTGGAGTCAGAGCTTGAAGATGATAGGTTTGTCAGAAAATCGGAGCAAGTGGAGAAAATCGCAGAAGAAGCTCCTATTTCAAAAGTAGTCGCTGTCATATTAAGGCATGCAGTGGACGGAAGCGCCTCTGATATTCATATAGAGCCGGGAAAGGATAAATTAAGAGTGAGATTCAGGCTTGACGGCATTCTCCATGCTAGCATTTTTTTGCCGATGAAGATTCTTCCTGCGGTAGTGGCTAGGATAAAAATACTCTCAAACCTTAAAATAGATGAAACGAGAGTTCCGCAGGACGGAAGGTTTTCCACTAAAGTTGCCGACAGGAACATAGACTTCAGGGTTTCTACGCTTCCTACGACCCTAGGAGAAAAAGTGGTTATGAGGATTTTGGATCCCACCCAAAGGAAGATAGATTTTGAAACCTTAGGCATTACCGGAAGAAACAGGGAAGTTCTGGAAAGAGGGCTTAAGAAATCTTTCGGAATGATATTATCAACAGGGCCTACGGGTTCAGGAAAAACAACAACCCTGTATTCTATTTTAAGCGTCTTTAATACGGGAGAGGAGAATATAATGACTATGGAAGATCCTGTTGAATATCACATGGACGGCGTAAACCAATCCCAGATAAAACCCGAAATAGGATTTACCTTTTCTTCGGGATTGAGAGCTCTTTTGAGACAAGATCCGGATATAATAATGGTGGGAGAAATCAGGGACGAAGAAACCGCTTCTTTGGCCGTCCACGCAGCTCTTACGGGGCACGTCGTGTTATCCACTCTGCATACTTCAAATGCAGTAGGAGTTATCCCGAGACTTATAGACATGGGAATACAGAAATTCCTTCTTCCTTCAAGCTTGAGCATGATGATAGCCCAAAGATTAGTGAGAAGACTTTGCCCTTACTGCAAGAAAAAGATACAGCCTCCTGCAGAAGAGAGAAAAGCAATATTAGAAGAGCTTGAAAATCTTCCGACTAAAATGAAAAAGGATATTGACCGCGATAAGATGTTTGTTTATCAGCCGGTGGGATGCAAAAGATGCGGAAATACCGGATACGGCGGAAGAATAGGAATATATGAATTTATAGAGATGACAAGAGAGCTTGAAGAGATCATAATTTCAGAGCCCTCTGAAACCAAAATAGCCGAAGAAGCAAAAAAACAGGATATGATAACTATGAAGCAGGACGGCATTATTAAGGTTCTGGAGGGGCACACCTCTTTGGAAGAAGTATTAAGAGTAGCAGAAGAAAAATAAAAATATGAACAACATTATACTTTTAGTTGAAGACGATCCTTTCTTGATAGATATTTATACTACAAAGCTTAAAGAGGTGGGATACAATGTCCAGGTAGCCCAGGACGGGGAAGAAGCAATGTCAAAAATAAAAGAATACAAGCCGGATCTTGTCTTGCTTGATATTGTTCTTCCGACGGTCAACGGATGGGAAATACTCAAAAGAGTCAAGAAAGACGAAGAGCTTAGCGGCGTGAGGATAGTAATCTTATCTAATTTGGCAGAGAAAGAAGAGGTGGAGAGGGGAATAAATGCAGGGGCTATCAAGTATCTTGTCAAGGCGCATTACACCCCCACTGAAGTAGTCGCTGAAATAAGAAAAATAATAGGTTGAAATATGAATTATAGTCCAATACTAAAAGATCTTCTAGAAACCTGCCTAGTGCAGAAAGCTTCTGATTTGCATGTGTCAGTCGGCCATCCTCCAGTATTGAGAATAGGGGGGAGGTTAGTTCCTCTTGTAAGAAGAAAGAATTTTACTGCAGAAGACAGCAAAGGAATAGCTTTTGAGCTTTTAGCGCCTTCCCAGCAGGAAAGGTTTATGAAAGAAAAAGAAGTTGATTTGTCTTATAATTATGAAGACAGGGCTAGATTTAGGATAAACATATTTTTTCAAAGAGGATACGTTTCCTGCGCAATGAGGTTTATTCCGAACAACATCTCAACGATAGAAGATCTTTCTTTGCCTCCCGTCCTGCACGAACTTATAAGGCCGTCCCAAGGATTTATCCTTATAACAGGTCCTTCCAGCCAGGGGAAATCCACATCCATGGCGGCCTTGATAGACGAGATAAATCATACCAAGGCAATGCATATAATCACGATTGAAGATCCGATTGAGTATGTTTTTGAAGATGACAGATCCATAATAGACCAGAGAGAGGTTTCAAAAGATACCCCGAGCTTTTCTGCTGCTTTAAAGGCCACTTTCAGGCAGGATCCGGATGTTATTATGGTAGGGGAAATGAGAGATCCCGAAACTATTTCCACTGCTATCACGGCGGCAGAAACAGGGCATCTTGTCCTAGCCACTCTCCATACTAATTCTGCTTCTCAAACAATACACAGAATAGTGGACAGCTTTCCCGGAGTCCAGCAGGCCCAGATAAGATCCCAGCTTTCGGGATCTTTGCTGGGGATAGTTTCCCAAAGACTTATTCCGAGGATAAAAGGGGGATTGATCCCTGTCTGCGAAATTCTTATAAACACTCCAGCCACCGCAAACCTTATAAGAGAAGGAAAGGTGCATGAAATACCCATGGTTATAGAAACTTCAGCTGAAATAGGCATGATTTCTCTGAACAGATATATGGCTAATCTGATAAGGGCAAAGGAAATATCTTTGGATGCCGCCCAGAGCTACTCCCAGAATCCCGGAGAATTAAGAAATTTAATCAGAAGATGAAATTCAATTACCAGGCCAGAACAACCGAGGGCAAGCTTCAGACGGGAGTGGTTGAAGCAACCGGAAGAGATTCCGCTTTTAACGTGTTAAAGACGCACGGACTTTTTGTCGTAACTTTAGAAGAAGCTTCAGATACTCCCTTTTACGCAAGAAGTTTTTCTTTTTTCAACAAGGCAAGCAAATCGGACGTGGTGATGTTTTCAAGACAGGTTTCAATAATGTTCAAATCCAATGTTCCGATAGTTGAGACTTTCAGGGCATTGGCCAAACAATCCAGAAAGCAGGATTTCAGGGATAAAATAATCAATATAGCCGAAGAAATTGAAGGAGGCACCCCCTTATCAAGGGCGCTTTCAACTCATCCTAAGCTTTTTTCTTCTTTCTATATCAATATGGTTAAGGCGGGGGAAGCGTCAGGAAAGCTAAGCGAAGTGTTCGGATATCTGGCTGATTACCTTGAAAGACAGCAGGCCTTTTCTTCTAAGATAAAGGGGGCTATGGTTTATCCTGTTTTCGTTGTTATAGTCTTTATAGCGGTAGTTTCAATAATAATGGTTTACGTGATACCCCAGTTGGCAGAAGTTCTTAAGGGAACGGGGCAGGAGCTTCCTTTTGCCACAAAAGTGGTTATCTCAATATCAGATTTTATGAAAACCAGCTGGTGGATTTTGCTGATTATTCTGGCATTGGGCATATTCGGATTTTACAAATTTTCGCAGACAAGAAAAGGAAAGATAGCGATAGACGGTTTTACTCTCAAAGTCCCAATTCTCAAGGGATTCTTGAAAAAGCTTTATCTTGCCAGGATTGCCCTTAATCTTTCTACTTTGATTTCAGGAGGACTTCCAATTTCAGCTTCTCTTGAGATAACAGGAGACATAGTCGGAAGCGATGCTTACAAACAGCTTATACTGGACACAAGAGACAGGGTAAAGAGGGGAGAACCGATAAGCAGTTCTCTTGAAAGGTATCCTGATCTAATATCTCCTTTGTTTTTCCAAATGGTTTCTGTGGGAGAAAAGACGGGAACCTTGGATTCTTCTTTAGAGAACATAGTTGATTTTTATCAGTCGGATGTTGACAGGGCATTGGATGGGTTTATAAGACTGCTGGAGCCCATTTTTATAATTGTTTTGGGAGGAGTGGTGGCAGGGCTTATGGGAGCAGTTTTAATGCCCCTGTATTCAGGAGGAATGCTCGGCTAACAGTTTTCCACAGGGCTGTATTTGCCTATTGTGATATAATTCATAAAAGATTTAACAATTGAAAGGTCGAACCTATTTAAATTCAAATACAAAAACATGAAAAAAAGAGGTTTTACATTGATAGAACTCTTGGTGGTGATCGCAATCATAGGTATATTGGCTTCAATTGTGCTTGTTTCTTTGGGTGCCGCCAGGAACAAAGCAAAAGATGTGGCAATAAAAGCAGAGCTTTCCGGAATGAGGTCTACGGCAGAATTGATAGCAGCCGATGCAGCAAACAGTTATGCCGCAGTCTGTGCTGACACTACTTACGGGGTAAATAGAGTTATAGCAGATGTAACTGCTCAGGGGTCTACATTAATATGCAATAATGCTTCTGGGGCTTGGGCCGCATGCGCTCAACTGGTGGGAGACACCGGAGCGAATGGAGCTTATTGTGTTGACAGCGTAGGAAATGCCAAGGCTATGACCAGGGCTACCTGTGTTGCGGGATGGGCCGCTACAGTCTGTCCATAATCAGAAACTCAAAACCTGCCTTTGCAAGATGGCGGGTTTTTGTTTTCCACAGCTTAGAAATTCTAGTTTTATGATATATTATAAGAATATGAAGAAAGGTTTTACTTTAGTGGAACTAATGATTGTTATTGTTATTGTTGGAATACTGGCCAGTATTATAATTGCTAATATGACTAGCTCCAGAAACAGAGCCAAAGATTCTTCAATCCAACAGTCTTTGAGAGAATTAAGAAATGCAGGAGAATTGTACTTTAACGAAGCTGGAACTTATGACGGTATATGTGCAGAAGATAACACAATCTCAGATGCGGGAAACTTTGGAAGAATAGAAGATTATATAAATAGCAATGGGGGAGACGAGATAAAATGCCTGGATTCTGACTCTGCTTATGCTGTTATTGCTTCTCTGAATGTGGGAGATTGCTGGTGCGTGGATAATCAGGGCTCTTCAAAAGAGGTAATTTTGGGATCCGGAGAAACATGTTCTGATAAACTTTTAATCACCCGCTGTCCATGACATCAATATTCTTAGATATTTTCATATTTCTTCTGGGGCTTATTATGGGAAGCTTTCTTACCTGTGTTATATACCGGCTGGAACAGAAAATGGATTTTGTCAGAGGAAGCTCAATGTGCCCCAAATGCAAACATCCTTTGGCCTGGTATGATCTCCTGCCGGTTTTAAGCTTTCTTTTCTTAAAAGGAAGATGCAGATACTGCAAAGAAAAGATATCTTGGCAGTATCCTTCTATTGAAATACTTACTGCTGTTGTATTTGTCTGGATATTCAATTATTTCAGCATTCCTGCGTCAATATATTATCTTATCATTACCTGTTTTCTTCTCCTTATTTTTATATACGACCTCAAGCATTTTATAATCCCGGACAGCATAGTATTTTCTGCGATAGGGCTTTCTCTGGCATTCAGGATAGCAGAAGCTATCTGGTATAGGGATATATATGTTGTTTATAATTCATTTCTGGCCGTATTAGTTGGGTTTGCTTTTTTCTTTTTAATATTCGCTGTTTCTAGGGGCAAATGGATGGGGTTTGGAGACGTTAAGTTTAGCGTCTTTATGGGGCTTTTCTTAGGTTTTCCGGGAGTTGCCATTGCTATATTCTTCAGTTTTTTAATAGGAGGAATTATAGGGACGGGTTTGATCATATCCAAGAAGAAAGGGCTTAAAAGCGAAGTTCCTTTCGGGCCCTTCTTGGTGATAGGAACATTTATCGCCCTTTTTTGGGGGCAATCAATACTAAATTGGTATTTAAATCTTCTGGCTTTTTGAATAAGGGAATAACATTTGTTGAAGTAATAATAGTGATATCCGTTATCGCTATTTTAAGCTTGCTGTCTTTTCCTTATTATAATGATATCAGGAACACTTTGGCTTTGGACAGAACAGCCGCCCAGATAGTGCAGGATATAAGGAGGGCGCAGGAAATGGCTATGTCCGCCCATCAGACGACAAGCGGAGGAAATGGGACTTTGCATATACCTGCCGGGGGATATGGCGTTTATTTTACCGATGACAGCGAGAGCTACACGATATTTGGAGATGAAAAGCCAAATCCGAGTAATCCGAATAGCACGCCTAACAACTATAGAAACCCAAATGGAGAAGAGGATATAGAAGATGTTTTGGTTGAAGAGAATGTCTGGATCAGCGACCTCAAAGATTCTTCAGATACAAGCAGAAACACCATAAGTACAACCTTTCTTGCTCCCAACCCCAAAGTTTTTTTACAGGATGGAAACACGGGTTTAGGGCCTGAAGTAAAAATCAGAGTTTCTTTGAAAAGCGACTCAAGCAGGTTCAGGGATATAAAAGTCAATAAAGCAGGTCTTATATGGATAGAGTAAAAGGTTTTACAATGCTGGAGGTTCTTATATCAATACTAGTGGTAACCATAGGGGTTTTGGCTTCTTACTCTGTTGTTCAGCAGATATTTGCAATGACGTTCATATCTTCATCTCGCCTTACCGCCGCTTATCTTGCAGAAGAGGGGATGGAGGTAGTAAGGAATATAAGGGATACGGCGTGGGTTGCAGACGTGGAGTGGAACAACAACGGACTCTTAACTCAAACTTACCAGGCCTCAAGCCAAGGCTACAGCTTATCTTCCTGTGCAGGATGCGGATATGATGAATTAAGCTTTTTAAAATCTGACGGCAGTTTAGGGTTTAATTATTCAACGGGGACAGATACTAAATTCAAAAGAAGAATAACTTTGGATAGATCAGGAGATTCAATAACAGTTTCAGTTGATGTTATGTGGAGGGAAAGAGGGGTTCTTCATACTGTTAATGTTCAAGGATATATCTATAACTGGCTATAGCAAACATACTAACATACGAACATACTAACATTTAGATAATGCCGATATCCAAACAAAAAGAAAATTCTCCCGATAAGACGTTAAAATGCTCAAATGCCAAATTGAGCAAGGGGTTTACAATGGTTGAGATGATGATAGCTTCTGTTATCTTTTCTATTGTTTTTGGAGCCGCTATGGCTGTCCTTGTTTCTTCAATGAAACTGCAGAAATATAATTTGGTCCATCACCAATTGCTTGGGCAGGTAAGTTATGCTTCAGAATATATGGCTAGGGCATTAAGAATGGCGGTAAAAGCCGAGGACTCTTCGTGTATAGCCCAAGACAGCAATTTTGAAACAGGGGAATCATATGTCAAATTCGTGAACTACAAAGGGGATTGCCAGATTTTTTATGCTGAAAACGGTCAGCTAAAGATTCAAGATGAAGAAGATTTGTCTTCGGGCGTGAATCTTGTGTCGGATGACTTTGAAATATTATCTTTGAGATTTATTAAGGCGGGAGATTCTTCGGGAGACAATCTTCAGCCGAGAGTCACTTTTTATATAGAATTAAGAGCTAAGAATCTTGCTGAAAAACCCAGGATCCAGATCCAGACTACGGTGTCCCAGAGAAACCTAGACAAGTAGCTGTGGAAAACTTTGGTTGCTGTAATATCTCAAAGTGTTAAAATTAAAGAACATGAAAAAGAAAACTCGTAAAGATTTATTAAAAAAACAAAAAGGTTTTATAACCTTCGGCCAGGCGGTCAAAGATACATTAAGGGACAATAAGTCTGTTTTTTATCTTTTGATAGCCATTGTGCTGGCTTTTGTTGTTTTTGCAGGGCTCTTTTTATACATAGCAGCGAAAACAAAATCCTTGCCTTCGCCTATTGACAACAATGCAGCAGAGGAACTGAAAAGGATAAAAAAACTAGAAACAGGATTTGATCAGTTAAAAGAAATAACAGCCGATCTTCCTTCGGTTTCCGATCAGAAGCTGGAAGAAGGATTTAAAAACTTGCAAAAATTAAAATGAATAAAAACATAATTATGAATAAAAACGTATCTTACAAATGGGTTTCTCTAGTTTTCTCTGTAATAACTATCTGTTTCCTGGCAGTCTTCTATTCTTTTGCCTGGGAAAATCCTTCTGGCCCTCCTCCTTCGGGAACTTTCTACGCTCCGATAAATGAGGGGCCCTCGAGCCAGGCAAAATCAGGCGCTTTAGCGGTGAATAATTCTTTTGTTGCAGGAGCCATAGGAATAGGAGGAGCAGTTCCCAACGTTGCAGGAGGAGAAGATTTGAGAGCAGATGGAGACATCTGCACTAATGCTGGGGGAGGGAAGTGCTTGAGCAGTGCAGGCAGATATGTACCAACTAGCGTCAAAACAACAACAGCAACTCATAATGCGAGGTTTGCAGATTCTGGCGTTGGGTTTGATGAAATCCAGGCATGGATAGAGTCAAACGGTTGTTCGGGAGGATATCATGTGTGTACCGCAGAAGATGTTATGGGTTATATGACATTCATGGGAACAGAGCTTCCTACGGGATGGATTCAAGACGTTAGCAGTCTTGAGTGGCATAGATCTGGGAGTTGGGCTGGAAATTGCCGTTCATGGACATCAAATGCAGTCTTTTCAGATGAGGCGCCGAGAGGCGTTATCTGGTCTTCAACAAGTCATGTTGTAGATTGGGCTTCTTGCCATCAAAACTTACATGTGCTTTGCTGCAAATGAGGAAATTAATAATATTTTTAATAGTTTTCTTTTGCGGATTCCAAGTCGCTTTTGCTGCAGATTATGATATCTGGGGATGGGCTTGGTCTGACAATTACGGCTGGGTGAGTTTTAATAGATACAATTATTACAATACGAGCGATGTTAATAGTAGAACAAATGCCAGCTGTCCTGACTACGGGGTGCATATAAGAGAGGCGGATGGGGAGGAGAATGGAGTGCCATATTTTGCAGGAGACTTGTACGGCTATGCTTGGAGCAGTTCTCTGGGATGGATTACCTTCAACAAGGCGGATCTTTCTGGGTGTCCCTCTGTCTCAAATTGCAAGCCCAAGGTAGATATAGATCCTGCAAGCTCGACATACGGAAAACTTTCAGGGTGGGCTAAAGTTTTGCTTCCCAAAAAATATGAATTTCACGACTGGCCAATAGCTACTTTTTCAGCGCCAGGGATAACCGATGAAGATGAAGTAGCTCAAACATTTACAATAGGAGCAGTCGGAGATAACGAAAGTTTTGGAGTGGCCTCTATAAGGATAAAAGTAAGGAAAACTAGTGCGGATATACCTGGTAATCTGATAGGATCAATCAGAAATACCGACAATGCTGGCAGACCAACTGGCAACGATATTTGCTCAGGGAGCATTTTAATAAATTCTATACCAAGAACAAAATTAGGAAGTGAATACCTAGATCCCTCTGTTTTAAACTGGCAAAATGACTCTGAAAATGGATGGAAATGGGCAAATATTCCTATTACAAATGGAAATTGCCAGCTTCAGCCGAATCAGAGATACGCTATTGTGATCAAGTCTTCTGAACCTGCCAGCGATTTAAGTTGGGTTGGCGATTATACATGTAGTGTAAGTAATCCCTCAGATCCTTGGTGTAATCCCTCAGATCCCGATTATTCCGGAGGCAGGCCATACTATAATGACAATAATTTGGGTTGGAATGTGGTCGGATCCATGAAAGACTTCTATTTTGAAATTATGGGATTTCCTCCTGATTATTGGATAAGTTTGAGTTGTTCTAATATGGGGACATGCGGGACATCCAACTACAGGGTTTATGTGGATCCCTTTACAACAGATGTCCAAGGGACATCACAATTAAAAGATTGGGCGTTTAACGACGACTTTGGATGGTTTAGTTTTAACTGTTCTAACACCGATACATGCGGCACGTCGGATTACAAAGTAGTAACCAATCTTCCTATGACTCCGCCCAATGAGGGACCAACCGCCAACGGATTAACCGTCACGGAAGGAAACTACTGTGAATCCATCGCCCCTATATTTCTAGGGTGGACTTTTTCTGATCCGGATGCCGGGGACACGCAGGGAGCTTACCAAATACAAGTGGATAATAGTGCTAGTTTTAATTCTCCTGAAGCAGATTCAGGGATAGTTTCTTCTAATTCAAATACATATGCTCCAAGCGGCCTTTCGGACAATACTAATTATCATTGGAGAATCAAAGTATGGGATAATAGAGGGGCTTCTTCTGATTGGATATCAGGGGGATCTTTTCCAACAGATCCAAGATGGCCGAGACCCGCATTTGCATGGAGCCCCCAAAATCCAGACATGGGGGATCTGATTCAGTTTGCAAACAATACTCAGTATTGCGCGTCCTGCGACTATATGTGGGACTTTGGGGACGGGCATGGGAGCGACCAGGCCGAGCCAACCCACATATATTCAATACCCCAGACATACATTGTAAGTTTATCAGCTTCATCCGGCCTAAGATCCTGTAGCTTAACTGCCAACCTGAATGCAAGAATGAGACTGCCTACCTGGAGGGAAATAAATCCTTTCTAAAAAAACTAACTTTTTAGAAGTAAGCTTAGCTTACGTAAGCTAAGCTTATTTTTTCTGCCTTGTTTTATCAGAAGTTTTGTTGTATTATTTATTAAAGGTTTCTAATTTAAAAAAAGGAACTATTTATGACATACATATTAATTGTTTTGGGGATCCTGGTTCTTGTCATTCTGTGGGTTGTGTTTACTTTTAACCGCCTTGTTTCGTTGAGAAACAGGACCAAAGAGGCATGGTCTGACATAGATGTTCAGCTTAAGAGAAGGTATAACCTTATACCCAATCTGGTAGAGACTGTTAAGGGCTATGCCGGTTTTGAGAAAGAGGTTTTTCAAAAGGTTACAGAGGCCAGAACAAGGGCTATGGGAGCTTCTAATGTAAAAGAGCATGCTCAGGCGGAAAATCAGTTAACAGGAGCCCTCAAGACATTATTTGCTGTGGCAGAAAACTATCCTGATCTTAAAGCTTCTGCTAATTTTCTTGAGCTTCAGAGAGAGTTAAGAGATACCGAAGACAAGATTCTATCTGCCAGAAGGTTTTACAACGGCAACGTCAGGGATTTGAATACAAAGATAGAAAGCTTCCCGGATTCAGCTGTGGCAGGAATGTTCAATTTCAAAAAGATGGAGTTCTTTGAACTAGAAGATGAATCTGCAAGAGCCGTGCCCCAAGTTAAATTCTAATGGCTACCCTTTATACCCACGCAGAAAATAACATATTCAGGACATGGGCCTATATGTTCCTGTTTTTTGTCTTAGTGATTGCCGTTGGATGGGTTGCTTCCTATTATTTTGAGAGCTATCTAATACTATTGGCAGCGGTTGCCTATAGCATAATAACAAGCTTTTTGGGCTATTGGTATTCGGACAAGATAGTTCTTTCAATGGCTGGAGCCAGGCAAATTGAGAAAAAGGACGATCCGGAGCTTTTTAGAATCGTAGAAAACCTTTCTATTTCTTCCGGGCTTCCCGTTCCTAAGATTTACATCATAGAAGAAAGCCAGCCCAATGCTTTTGCAACCGGAAGAAACCCTTCTCATTCTGCAATAGCTGTCACAAAAGGGCTTCTGAATAGATTGGGCAGGCAGGAACTTGAAGGGGTTATCGCTCACGAACTGGCGCATATAGGGGACAGGGATACTTTGATACAGACTGCCGTAGTGGTTCTTACCGGAATTATTGTCATAGTAACAGACCTGTTCTTTAGAATAACTTTTTGGGGAGGAAGAAGGAGGGATAACAAACAGGGAGGGATAATTATTCTGATCTCCCTTCTTCTTGTTATTTTAGCCCCTTTGCTTGCTTCTTTGATAAAGCTTGCCATATCAAGAAAAAGAGAGTTCTTGGCCGACGCCAAAGGAGCTCTCCTGACGAGATATCCCGAAGGACTGGCCTCTGCTTTGGAAAAGATTTCTTCGGATCCTAATCCCTTGAGGACTGCGCATAGTTCCACCGCCCATCTTTATATAGACTCTCCCTTTAGAGGAGAAGAATCAAAAAGCTGGTTTTCAAGGCTTTTTATGACACATCCTCCAGTTAAGGAGAGAATTAAAAACTTAAGAGGAATGCATATATGAACTGCCCTGTTTGCAAAAAATCCCAACTAAAAGCTGAAATATTCCATAATACCGAAGTAGACTATTGCCCCTTTTGCCTGGGGCTCTGGTTTGAAGAAGGAGAATTAAGGATTGCAAAAGACGAAAAAGACAAGGATCTTAACTGGATGGATTTGGATTTGTGGAAAAATGCGAAAGAATTTAAGATTTCTGCCAGCCAGAAAAGAATTTGCCCTTCCTGCAGGATGCCTCTTTACGAAGCTTATTACAAAGATTCGGGAATAATAATAGATGTGTGCAATCTGTGCCATGGGATATGGCTGGACAGAGCAGAATTCAAAAAGATAACAGACTGGCTAAAAGAGAGGGCCGACTACGAAATACTTCATAATTATTCAGGAAGTCTTTTGAAACAGTTTGGGGAAGTATTTTCGGGGCCTGATACATTGAAAGAGGAGCTTTCTGATGTCCTTACAGTGCTGAAAATGCTGAAATACAAGGTATTGACTCAAGCCGAAGAATTGGCCAGAATAATAATGTCTTTGCCTAAATAGGTCCGCTCTTGCTGGGCTTTGGCGAGGCGATGGAAGGGTCGGATATCCGCCCTGGCGGACTTGTTCCGCCACGAGGCAAGACCCGCCTTGGGCGGGGCGGTCTAATATCAAGAATGTTTTACGTATATTTAATTTTTAGTAAAAAATTAAATAAGAAATATATTGGAATGACGGATGATCTTAGAAAGAGGCTCGGCGAGCACAATAGTGGAAAATCTAATTTTACTTCGAAGGGCATGCCTTGGGAATTAACCTATTACGAAGTTTTTAAAAATAAGAAAGATGCTCTTAGGGAAGAATCTTTTTTAAAGACAGGAAAAGGAAGAGAAAGATTAAAATATTTATTTGGAAGGGTCGCATAGCGGCCTAGTGCAACGGCTTGGAAAGCCGTGACCCTTTTTGGGTCTCGTGGGTTCGAATCCCACCCCTTCCGCCTTCGCCCGCCATAGCGGGCTTCGGCGGACACAGTCCGCCAGAAGAACGCGACGGCGGGAAATAAATTTATGTACGCAGTCTACATTCTTAAATGCGCCGATGGAAAACCGTATACCGGTTGCACAGAAAATCTCGAAGAAAGATTAGAAAGACATAACAAAGGTTACGTGCCTGCAACTGAATCACGTCGCCCGGTAGAGCTTGTGACACATATAATTTTTAGGGATAAATATAAGGCTTTTGAATTTGAAAAGTATTTGAAGTCTGGATCGGGTCGAGCTTTTATCAAAAAGCATTTTTAGAAAATCCTCTCTCTGTCATAAAAAAATTTTTATTGCGCAGACCACGTAGCTAAATAGCATATCTATGATTGAATACAAAAAAAGTTCAGCAATAATGGTATTTAATGATAAAGGCGAATTAGCATTGCAGTTGCGTGCCCCAAATGATGATTCGTTTCCATCACACTGGGATTTTACGGCAGGTGGAGGGATTGATGATGGTGAAAACGAAAAAGATGCCGCAGAGCGAGAATTAAAAGAGGAGCTTGGTGTGTCAGCGAAGTTGGAATTTGTAACGAAAACGCACTATACGTATTCTGCATGGAAACCAGACACAATACGAGAAATCGATATTTTCATTTACAAAGTATATCACAATGGACCCTTCCAGCCAGATTTAAAAGAAATTGAAAAAGTAGAATTTTTTAGCCTTGGCCAGATAATCAAGATGCTTCAATCCGGAGAGAAATTCCATCCGGAGTTCAAGCTGTCGTGGGAAAGAGGGTTTATAAAATAACCATACCGACCCACATGCCTCAAATTGGTTGTAGTAAAATCGCTCAAAATATGCCATAATGCCCTTGAAGGGGCAGACACTCTGGGTACTTAACCCGAGATGCCCGCCACGTAATAAATTTTGCTTCCGGCAAAATTTAAACGTGGCTGTCGCGTTTAAATTTTCTGAAAGAAAATTTATTACGCGACGCCATCCTTTATATGATGAATTCTCCAATAGAAGAAATCAAAAGCAAGCTGGATGTAGTTGAAGTAGTAGGGAGCTACATCAAGCTTCAAAAAGCAGGCGTTAACTACAGGGCCTGTTGTCCTTTTCATAATGAGAAAAAGCCGTCTTTCTTTGTAAATCCTGCCAGGCAAATCTGGCATTGCTTTGGCCAATGCGGAGAGGGAGGGGATATTTTCAAGTTTGTGATGAAGGTAGAAGGAGTAGAATTTGGAGACGCCCTAAGGATTTTGGCCCAAAAAGCAGGAGTGGAGTTAAAAAGAGAAGATCCCAAGCTTGTTTCAGAAAGAAAACGGCTCTATGAAACAGCGGAGCTTGCCTGTTCCTTTTATCAAAAACAATTGAGCGGAGGGCCTGCGGAATATTTGAAGAAAAGAGGGGTTTCTGAAGAAAGTATCCAGAAATGGAGGATTGGATATTCTCCCGAAAACTGGGATTCTCTCACGTCTTTTCTTAAAACAAGGGGATATTCCGAATCAGAGATAGAAAAAGCCGGGCTTTGCATCAAATCCCAGAAAACAGGAAGATATTTTGACAGGTTCAGGTCAAGAATAATGTTTCCGATTTTTAATATAAACTCGGATCCTGTCGCTTTCGGTGGCAGAGTATTCAATGGGAAAGATGACGAGGCCAAGTATATAAACAGCCCCGCAGGTATTCTATACGACAAAAGCAGTATTCTTTACGGGCTCAATTTTTCAGGCAGGGAAATGAGAAAAGAAAACGCCTGTATTCTTGTGGAAGGTTATATGGATGCCATAATGGCTTCCCAGTCGGGAGTCAAAAACGTGGCTGCGGTTTCAGGAACTGCCCTTACTATAAACCACTTGAGAGTTTTAAAAAGATACTCCGAAAACCTTTATACTGCTTTTGACATGGATCTTGCGGGAGATTCTGCCACTAGAAGAGGAGTAGATCTGGCGCAGGCAGAGGGGTTTGATATAAAAGTGGTGATGATGCCAGGGAAAGATCCTGCCGACGTGGCCCTTGAAAACCCTGCTCTCTTAAAAGATCTTATATCCCAGGCAAAATCCATTTATGATTTCTATTTTTCCAGCGCTTTTTCAAAGTTTGACAAAAATACTGTAGAAGGTAAAAAAGAAATATCAAAACAGTTGTTGCCTGCAATAAAGAAAATTCCGAACAAAATAGAACAGGCAATATGGATAAAGGGGCTGGCATCGGCTCTGGGAGTGGGGGAGGAATATGTTTCAGCAGAACTTGAAAAAGCTCCTATAGAACAACCCAAAATCCGGGAAGAAGAAAGCAAGCCATTGAATCTTACAAGAAAAGAGCTTTTAGGAGAGAGAATAGCGGTTCTAGCTCTGAAATATCCTGAATTATGCGATATTTCCTTGGATTTAAGATATTTTTCACTTTCCCAGGTTAAAATCATGGATTATCTGATAAAAAACAAGAAAGAGGATTTCCAGTGCCCGGAGGACATAAAAGAAAAGATAGATTTTCTATGGCTGAAAAAGGACCAGGAGAATTTTGAGAATCCCAAAGAAGAATTTTCGGAGTGCCTTAAACAGCTGAAACTTATCTTTGTAAGAGAAAAGATGGACAGCATTTCAAAAGAGATAAGGACGGCCGAAGAAGAAAAGGATATGCAAAAAGTCCAAGAATTAATCAGTAAATTTAATCAGGAAATTAAGTTTCTTGAAATATGAAAAAGAAAAAAGAAGCGAAAAAGAAAGAACAAATTTTTGAAGAGGAAAAAGTGCAGGATATATTTCAGAAGGGAAGGCAGAGGGGATTTATTACAACTTCGGAAATTTTACATAGATTTCCTGATTTCAATAAAGATATCAAGGGACTTGAGGGTCTTCTTGACGCCTTTGAAAAGGAGGGAGTGGAAGTCAAAGAGGCCGGAGAATTCCTTACAACGGATAGGCTTGTCCATGAAGAGAATATTAAGACCGCAAAAATAGATCCTATACAGCTGTATCTCAAAGAAATAGGAAAAGTTTCCTTTTTAACTGCAGAGCAGGAAAAAGACTTGGCTAGAAAAATAGAACAGGGAGATAAAGAGGCCATGAACAAGCTTATGAGGGCCAACTTGAGACTAGTTGTTTCAATTGCCAAAAGATATGTCGGCAAGTCTCCGAACTTGACTCTTTTGGATCTTATTCAAGAGGGGAATATAGGGTTGAGAAGGGCAGTTGAAAAGTTTGACTGGAGAAAGGGATACAAATTTTCTACATATGCGACTTGGTGGATAAGGCAGGCCGTAACCAGGGCGCTGGCGGACCAGGCCAGGACTATAAGAATACCTGTGCATATGGTTGAAACGATAGCAAAATACACCAAAGTTAGAAGAAGACTCCTCCAAGATTTGGGGAGAGAACCCTTGCCCGAAGAAATAGCCGCTGAAATGGGGATAGAAATAACCAAAGTCCACCATATAATGAGGATATCCCAGGAAACGGTTTCTCTTGAAACGCCCGTCGGAGACGACGAAGAGGACAGTGTTTTAGCGGAATTTATTGAAGACGAAAAAACAGCGGCTCCGTCGGTTCAGGCGGCAAGAGGTCTTTTAAGAGAGCGGCTAAAAGAGATTTTGATGGACTTAAGTCCGAGAGAGCAGAAAATATTAGCCATGAGATTCGGGCTGGACGATGGAATCACTCATACCTTAGAAGAAGTAGGGCAAGAATTTGGAGTCACCAGGGAAAGAATAAGGCAGATAGAAGCAAAAGCATTGGAAAAGATAAGAGAGCATGAAAAGATAAAAAAGCTTAAGGGGTACTAGGAGCCAGCTTTCTTAAAAGAGGATATTTTTTCGGACAATTCAGGGAATTGATCTTTAAGTTTTTCTTCTGCGAGGGGGAATATCTTATTTTCTTCTTCTTGGATGTGGTGAAGAACGCCGTCCTCCATTTCTTTTATACGCATATCCAAAGTTTCTTCGTCTCCCGATATCTTGATTGCTTCCAACCGCTCCTTTGTCTTATCGTGCTCTTGCTTTGCTTCCGATATCAAAGAATCTGATTCTCCTGAAATCCCTTCTAATCTTGGGTAGAAAAGCTCTTCCTCCGTCCTCATATGAATAGAAAGTTCTTTTGAAATCTCCTCTGATAAGGATTTTTTCTTTTCGTATTTTGACTTATCATATCTTTCAAAGAGGGACTTTACTTTATTGTGGTCTTTTTTGATCAGGCTCAAAGGATTCTTTATTTTGGGCATGGCATTTTTTTATTTAATAATGATTCTATATTACAATGCGGGAGTTAAATTAAGATTAATTCACATATTTTTAAATGTGCTTCTGTTATCAATAACTTATAATTAATTAAATAAAAAATATGAAAAAAATTTCGTGCAAACATATGGGTATGGAAGACTGCTCTTGGAAAGGAGAGGCCGAATCAGAAGACGAACTGGTGCAGAAGTTAAAAGAGCATCATAAAGAGGCCCATCCGGACTATTGGAAAGACGTAATGAGCAAAATGACTGACGAGGAAATAAAAGAAATGATAGAGCCGAATATAAAAGAAGAATAAATTCATTCTTAGAGTTTTTCTTGCGGGGCTTAAATAAGCGCCTTTTCGCGTTTTTTATTATGGCGGAGCTGTGGTATAATTGGCTGGAATCTATGGAAAGAAAACTAACGAAAATAATAGCCACAATATCAGACAGAAAATACGCCCCCGATTTTATAGCATCTCTTCACGAAGCCGGAGCGGATGTTATGCGGCTTAATACTGCTCATCAGACTCTTGAAAATACTTTGAAGATAATAAATAGCATAAGGAAGGTTTCGGACAGAATTGCAATTTTAATAGATACTAAGGGGCCGGAAGTCAGGGTAGCTGGCCTTGAAGCCGAAATTTTCTTAAAAAAAGGGTGCAGAATTGAAATAGCGGGATACAAAAGGGGAGCAGTCTCTTCCGAAAAAAGGATTTACGCGAATTATTCCGGGTTTCCAAAGAATATTTCAGCAGGATCTTCAATATTCATAGATAACGGGAAGATAGAGCTGAAAGTGGAAAAGAAGCTTGGAAATGTTCTCTTTTGCAGGGTTTTGAATGAAGGAATAGTCAAACCGTTCAAAAGTATTAATGCGCCGGGGATAAAAACAAATCTTCCTTCTTTGGCAAAAAAGGACGAGGAGTATTTAAAATTTTCAGTAAAGCATAAAATAGATTTTATAGCCCATTCTTTTGTAAGAAACAAAAAAGATATTTTTGCAATTCAAAAGATGGTCAAAGGAAGCAAAATAAAGATAATCGCCAAAATTGAGAACAGAGAAGGCGTGGAGAATATAAATGAAATTATAGATCATGCCTATGGGATAATGATCGCAAGAGGGGATATGGGCATAGAAATGCCAGCCGAAGAAATACCCTTGCTCCAGAAAGAGATTATCAGAAAATGTATTTCAAACAGAAAACCTGTCATTGTGGCCACTCAAATGCTTCAGTCAATGATTAACAGTCCCAGGCCCACCAGAGCCGAAGTAAGCGATGTGGCTAACGCCGTAATTGACGGAGCCGATGCAGTTATGCTTTCGGATGAAAGCGCGACGGGGGATTATCCGATAGAAGCGGTTAAAACGCTAAGTAAAATTCTCGCTAGGGTTGAATCGGGGAAAGAAAGGTATTTGTATAAACTGCCAGATCCCATTGTCAAAGACAGTTCTGCGAGCTTTCTGATGAAGTCAGCTGTTTCTGCCACCAAGGAAATGGATATAAAGCAAATTTTAATGGCTGATCCGGACGCCTTTGAGGTGAGCATACTGGCTTCTTTAAGGGGAAGAACGCCTATTTTTTTTAAATGCTATGACAGATCCCTGGTTCGTCAATTATCCTTGACTTACGGAGTAGAAGCAGAGTACACGGAAAAATCAGAGGGAATCCCAGATATATTGAGGGATCTTGTGAAGAGAAAGAGAATCTTTCCTGAAGATAAAATTATAATTCTATCTTCAGGATCATCCAAGGGATCGGAAGCAAACTCTCTTGAGATATCTCAAGTTAAGAAAATTATTTTATCAACTGGGTTATAAGAGCGACTATTTGGTCTTTTTCTTTAGGGTTGCTTTCTGCCACCAGGAGAGCTAGGGCAGTTAAAGCATTATCATTAATTTTCTTTTCCCCGCTTTCTCTGTAAAGATAATTGTTTCTGTCCAGGAAGTATATAAATAGAAATGAGGCGATTCTTTTATTTCCGTCTACAAAAGGATGATCTTTAATTGAAAGATAGAGCAAATTAGCCGCTTTTTCCTCAATGCCTCTATATAATTCCTTGCCGTCGAATGATTGATAAATGTTGCTTATCAATCCTTCAAATTTATGGTCTGATTCTATTCCAAAAATATCGCTTGCCTCATTTTTAGAGAATAAATCTTTCTTGATAGACCTTATTACATCCAAAGATAAACCGTATGTTAAGGTAAATTTTGAACTTTGCCCCTCCGCTCTTTTTAGATTATTTTTGTCATATTGCTCCAAAAGAGACAATGTCTTAGAATAATCCGCCAAAAGATTAAGCAGTTCTTTTTCCTGGCCTTTCAATAATTTTGCTCTGGATTTTTTCCGAATAAAATCTACGGCAGTTTGCAATTGCTTAAATTTTTCATTTGCTTCTAGCAACCTTTTTTCATTTACGGCATAACCCTCTAAGAGATACCGCTTTAATATTTTTGTTGCCCAAATTCTGAATTCTGTAGCTTTTTTTGAATTTACCCTATATCCTACGGAAATAACAACATCTAAGTTATAGAATAGAGTTTTATATTTTTTCCCGTCTGCTGCAGTATGTTCCAAAATGGAACTAACAGAATCCTTATCAAGCTCTTTGGCCTTAAATATGTTCCCGATGTGTTTTGTGATGGCGGCTCTTTGGACGCCAAAAAGGTTTGCAATTTGATTTTGCGTAAGCCAAATTGTATCGTTATTTAATGTAACTTTAAGTTCAACGTTCTCTCCTTTCGGCCTGTAAATCACAATATCGCCTTTATTGAATTTTTCCCCATTCTTAATCATTATTTTATTTTAACGCCTAGAAAAGCCCAACGCAAGCAAATAATCGCCCAAAAGGCGATTTTGTTGTCCTATAAGGGCTCTGCGCAATAGACGCCCGCCCGCCTTGCTCAGGAGGTTTACTAGGACAAGGGGGATAGGTAAATCCTTAATTTTGGGATTTATTTAGGGCAACAATCCGCCGTAATTAAATACGAAGAATAAAAAAGACAAGTGAAAACATAGATTTGCATATTTTCATTTAGCATGCTAAAATGAAAACATAAATATTCATAATTTTACTATGAACCAAGAATTCAAAGCGGGCACATATAAGCAACAGCTGGGATACAAGAGTTTCAGCCCGTCTTTAGTTAATAAGCCGTTTGAATGGAAAGATAAAAAGATTAACATGCTTTCCGATGAAGCGATGCGGCTTTTGGGTGAATTAAATGCTTACTCCACACTTGTGCCAGATGTTGATTATTTCATAAAAATGCATATTGCGAAAGAAGCTACAACTTCAAGCAGAATCGAGGGAACAAAAACTGCGATTGACGATGTGTTGAAAGTAAAAGAGGATATTGATCCGGAGCGTCGCGATGATTGGAAAGAAGTGCAAAACTACATCGAGGCAATGGATCATTCTATTAAGGAATTAAAAAATATTCCATTATCCATGCGTTTGCTAAAAGATGCTCATAGAATTTTGTTATCAGGAGTTAGAGGTGAGCATAAAACACCAGGCGAGACAAGAAAAAGTCAGAATTGGATTGGTGGCTCAAATTTGACTGATGCATTTTTTATTCCTCCTCACCACGAAGAAGTGCCGGAGTTATTATCTGATTTAGAAAAGTTTTGGCATAACAAAAATTTTGATATACCGTTCTTGACAAAAGCGACGATTAGTCATTACCAGTTTGAAACAATTCATCCATTTTTAGATGGGAATGGCAGAATAGGGCGCTTGCTCATAACTCTGCAATTAGTTGATAGCAAAATACTGCAAAAGCCGACACTATATCTTTCCGATTTTTTTGAGAAACATAAAGGCTCGTATTACGATTCCCTAACACTCGTTAGAAATTCCAATAACATTGAACAATGGATTAAATTATTTCTTTCCGGAATTATTGAGATTGCACAGAAAGGAAAAGAAACATTCCAGGCAATAGTTGCGCTTCGCCAGAATTACGAAAAGAGAATAATGAAAATGGGTCGTAGGGCAGAGCTTGGTCAGAAATTGCTTGTCGCTCTGTTTTCAAAGCCAATTATGAACGCTCAGGAAATAACAAAAACTCTTGATATATCTTTCGTGGCAGCGACAAGACTAATAAAACAGTTTGAGGAAAAGAAAATTTTAACAGAAACCACCGGTTTTTCAAGAAACCGTTCATTTGAGTTATCTGAATATGTTGAATTATTCAGAAAATAAAAGATTAGATTAAAATATGTTTCAACAGTTGTTCTACAGGGATCGCCTGGAAGGACTCCTCCCAAGGTGGACAAGAGCTTTCCCTGCCTGCTGGCAGACAGGGAAACCTATGACTGGTTCTTCGCCCGAGGCGGATAAAAAAACTATTCTCGTTCCGGATCTAGCCATAAGAGAAGTAAAGGAGTTGATTTTATTGGCAAAATAAAAAAGAGAGGCGAACAAATGGTTGTCCGCCTCTATTACGAGGCAATACCTTACGGAATGACTATCCTCGCTTGCGTGCGAGATACTCTCTACCCTTGCCAACATCCGTGTTAATCGGGATGTTCTGAGCACAAAGCGGACATTCTGCCTCCTCCCAGGCATCTAACTTTATGTTGGCAAGAGCGAACAGCTCGGGAACATCGGCGACATCCTGCGGGGTAATGCCGCCACGATTGCAGAGGACGCCTAGTCCAATAACCCTGCCACCGATGGCACGAGTTGCTTCCACAACTTTCTTGGCCGAACCGCCAGTCGTGAGCACGTCTTCCACCACCAGAATGTTCTTTCCTGCCACGAGCTTATCATAGCCACGCCCGATGATGAAAGCACCTCCATTGTCTGTCTTCTCGGCATACACGCCGAGGACTTCGTTTCCCATGAGCTTAGTCAAGTGGTTTGCTGTCCACTGCGAAAGGATGACTCCGCCGATAGCGGGAGCGATGACTACCTGGACGCCACTGTTGGCAAATTTCTCGGCAATCGCTCGGCAGAGCTTTGACGTCTCATCGGTATACGGATAAACTGCATCCTTATTGACATAAGTTTTGGTATGTTTGCCAGAAGTGCAGACGATGTGGCTGTCCGTAATGACCGCGCCGACTCTTCCGAGCAGTTGAAGAACTTCTTGCTGATCCACGTTACTTCCTCCTTTCCAAGGCTTCTGTGATTTCGTCAGCGATGTGCTTTGCTGCATCCGCTGGCGTGCCCACTTCTTGGGGCGGTTTGGTGATGGGACGTCCGATGACCAGAGCCGTAGCGCCAGCCATGATTGCGTCGCCTGGTGTCATGACCCGCTTCTGGTCTCCAGCCGCAGCCCATACGGGACGCACGCCAGGAGTCACCTTCAGCAATCCTGCCAGTTCCTTCTGCTTGCCGAGAAGCTCCAACTCTTGCGGAGAACAGATGATACCATCCACTCCTGCAATCTTGGCATCACGTGCCAGTTGAAGAACCTTGGCTTTGCTGGGAGCTCCGAAAATGAGATGAGCGTTGTTCTCCTCCAACGAGGTGAGAACTGTGACCGCCAACACCTGCGAAGCTCCTTTGTTCTGCACTGCTGCCATCATTGCTTCGACGCCAGCTGATGCATGGACGTTAAACATTGCCACACCCAGTCCCGAAGCAGCCGCTGCCGCTTCGCCGACCGTGTTGGGGATGTCGTCAAACTTCCCGTCCAGAAACACTTTGCCGTCGAGATCGTGGAGAAACTCCACTACCCTCGGCGCGCCGACGGAGGTGAGAAGCTGCAAGCCGACCTTGAAACAGCCGACAAGCGGGGCAAGCTCCCTGACGAGGGATTCTGCCTTTTCTAAACTGCTCACATCTAGAGCGACAATGATCCTGTCTCTTGCTTCCATTGCAAATCTCCTTTTGGAAAGAACAAGTTGATTACTAAAACAAACTGATACACGATTCTTCTAATTAACATTATATGGAACAAAAATCAATGATTTCAAAGAAAGCATATAATAGCGAAAACCACTTTCAAACTATATCTTATATTCAAAAAACACCACTTTTTTAAAAAACTATCATATAAATCACATGGAAGGACTCCTCCCAAGGCGGACAAGAGCTTTCTCTGTCTTCTGGTAGACAGGAAACCTTTGACTGGATTAAGGCGATACCCGTTCCTGATCTGGCCATAAGAGAAGCCAAGGATTTGCTGCTACTGGCAAAATAAAAAAGCCCTCGCAAGTAGACGAATCTACTCTTGAGAGCCTATTGTTCGGCCTTACCGAACTTACTTGCCCACAACGGCGGAGGTGAGTTTGTGCAGAGCCTGAAGGCGTTCCTGCATAAACCCGTTCCACGTTATGAGCCCGGGCTGGCGATCCTTGAGGAGAGCGAGCAACTTCTCAACTTCCTGCTGAAGGTCATCGAGATTGACGCTCTTCTTCTCACCGGCGGACTTGGACTTCTCTTCGGCAGCCTTCTTCTGTTCTTCCAAGCTGTCGACGACACCAAGGTCGTCCATTCCGTAAACGTCCTTCCACGCCTCGGCAATGGCATTGTGGTTTTTGGGGATCTTGGTTCTCATGATCAGGTGAGCCAGAACACCAAGTCCCGTGAGCTTGGCATCTTCGGAGAGTTCATTCATTCTCCGAATTTCATCCACGATGGACTCATGGAACGGCTTCGTTTTGGAAAGTTCTGCTGTTGTTCCCATCAGTTTTCTCCTTTCGATCTATGTAGGGGATCGAATGTACAAATTAACAATAGCTAAATTATGCGCTTATTTATCTAAAAAGTCAAGGCCAGAACGGCCAAAACATAAAAATATGGAAACAGAAGAAAAAGCAATGACAAAAACAAACAATAACGCAATAAACGAGGTTTTGATTCGTCCTGTTTGGCTCGCATGGAAGGACAGCTTTCGAACTTATGATTGGTTCAAGGCCATCCCCGTTCCAGAGCTTGCAATGAGAGAAGTTAAGGAGTTAATGTTATTGGCGCAATAAAAAAGCTCCTATAAGCACTCGCCTATAGGAGCAGTTTGTCGCGTTGCGACTTTATCCCAGCTTGCACATAAGGGAATCGGATTCTTCGAAAGAGATGTCTCTTTCTACAATCAGCACATCCCGACCGGATTTCCGAAAACCCTCCACAATCACATCTGTTGCGTCTCCTTCAGCATCACCCCTCAGCCATATCGGCATTGCCCCACAATCGACTGTCCACGCGCAACTGACCTGCGTAACTCCCGCGGGGTTGTTTATCAAGAGAACGTCTGCAGAAAAATCCTTTTCGATTACCTTCAAAAGATGAAGGAATAACAGAATTCCCGAACGTTGACCATCAATTGGGAACAACAATCCCCAATCAAAGGTAAGAAGTTTAGCAAAGTAATCCTCCGACGGAGCGTCTCCTGCAGCCAGCAAAGTTCGATTGGCATCCATCTTGGTACAATACCATTCAAGCCTATCGCTTGCCTGACCGGTTTCCTGGAATCCCAAAAGGTAATCCAGAAAATTACGACTACTTAGCTTGAACTCAGCTCCATGAAGCTGCTGGCACTGCAAGCTCGGTGCCTGTAAATCCGTGTCCAAAATGAACACTTTTTTGCCAGTTTCAGCAAGCTGTTTCGCGCAGAGGGCGATCAAACTTGCTTTGCCCGGGTTTCCGAAATATGAACAAAATGCAATCGTCTTCATTGCTCACCCCCTTTCTGCTATCGCTTGGTAGCCAACACCTTGATCGTGTTCGTCCAGATAACGACAGAGTTCGCTTGTCGCAGAAACTGCGGTTTCTCTCATTTTTCGGTCTTGGGGAAAATCTCTGTAATCAGCAGGAATGGCAATTCCGAGTTGATCCGCCAAGGCACGCTTTACTTCATACGATAATACAAGAACCTTGTCTTTGAACTCTTGCGTCGGGAAAAACATCCCGGCTCTTGTCCAGAACTTTTCCATTGCCGCCACAAATCCTGATATCTTCATCTCTATCCCTTTCAAATTGGCAACGTACATATTCACAAGAACTGAAAAAACATTACCACGATTATAGAAAAATGTAAATAAATAGTTAGTTAACGTACATTCAAATTATTGGACTGGTTCAAAATTCAGCAGGAGCTGAAATATTCGGGCATATCAGATTTTCTATCTAATCATTAATTCCTTGTCTTAAAACCTGAGTAAACCTTACTATCGTATAACCTTAGGGAACCTTAGTCAGAAAACCCGGGTAAGGTCAGTAATACATAAAAGTTAACCCGCTTAAAACCCTCGGTTTTGACTGGCATTAGGATGAAATCATTTTTTGAATTTCTTGTTTTGTTTTTTGTGTCAAAACCTTCAATTTAGAACTCAAACTGACCCTATAATTTGCCTTTTTGTTAATATCCATTAACTCTTTACTGAATTTGTCTTTTTCCGTTAAATGATATTTTGTTATTTTTTTTATATCTGGCATTTTTCTAATAAGCTTTCCGTTCTTGATATATGGTTTTAATAACGGAGCTCCTTTAATATCTTCATTTTCTAAGCCAATAATATCGTGGAGGTATTTTTCATTCGAAGAGTATCTGTAAACCTGTTTTCTTCCTGGTAATGAAATTTTTCCGGAAGACAATTTCATTTTAGGATAAGATTTTTTATCTCTGATTATTTCCGAAAGCTTAAACACTAATTCAAGTTGCGGTTTATCGGTGCAGGTTGTTAATTCTGTGCCTCCGACAATTAAATCAACGCTTGCTCTATTTTTGATTAATTTTTGGGCTTTAAATTCATCAATATTCCCCATAATGGCGATCTGGACGTATTTTAAACCAGCGGCATCGAGAGCCTTGCGCGCTTTAATGCTATCCCTTATCACATCTCCGCTATCTAAAGCAATTGCCCTTAATTTTTTGTTTCTTTTTTCAACCTCTTTGGCAACTTTGATAAAACTTTTAATTCCATGGTCAATATTGTAAGTATCTATTAAAAGTATTGCTCTTTCCGGGAAGTATTTTGCATATTTTTCAAAAGCTTCTATTTCTGAAGAAAAAGAAGTCACAAAGATGTGGGTTGACATTCCTCCTTCTGCTGGAAAATTGTACTTCATCGACGCTAAAGCCATAGGAAACTTGTCAATGCCCGATATAATACCAGCTCTAACATTCTTCATTATCGCATCAAACCCATGAGTCCTTTGAAGCGCTAACCCGTTTGTTATTCCGGTGCAAGCAGACTCAAATCTGGAAAGCTTGGAAGCAAACATACTCATAGACATCACCGTATTTATAATAAACTGTTCTATCAGCTGGATTTCTACCAAAGGTGCTGTTATTCTGATAACCGGTTCTTTTGGAAAGAAGATTGATCCTTCGGGCATTGCGTATAAATCACCCGTAAATCTAAACTTTTTATAGAAATTTTTTACTTTTGCAGAAAAGTTATACTGTTTTTGAAAAAAATCCAAATGCTCTTTTCTGAATTTCAAATTAAGCAAATAATCAATAACATTTTCTAAACCAACAAAAACCAAATAATTTCTATTATCTGGCAAATCTCTAACAAAAACATCAACACTTCCCAAGACATTTCCCATTTCTTCCTCAATCCAAACAGCCCCCAATGTTAAGCGAGAAGCGCTAACCATGAGATTCAAATCTTCCTTTTTTATAAAATCATGAATCATATGTTTATGATACCAAAAAATGCCTTGAATACAAAAGGTCATAACGTCCCATTCGGATTATCAAATTTGAGCTTAAATTATTACGGCTCCCCAGTTTAAAAATTATTAATTCAAGATTATATAATTACCTTAACGAATCAAGGTTCTGCAAAGCAGGTTCTTATAAATATGCTAAATCTATTGGAAAACCGCGAATATATATGCGAAATCAAAGAAAAATTACGTGAAATTAAAGAGGTTGCAAAAACTCTCAGCATAGTTAGTTAAAAATATATAAAGAAAAGTCCTGTGGCATTAGAACCACAGGACCTCAACTTACAAGGGTTGTTTTATGGTGCACCCCCACCGAAACAATGAGGATATCGTGGACAGGAAAGACCCCTTTTCCTTTTCGTCCATCCTCCGCTTACCGCCTTCTTTACCGCATCATCCATGGAATCTCCCTGCACTTCAATCTTCGCGCCACATTCTCCCACGCAACGGAAGCTATGTCTTCCTAACCCAGAACTCCAAGCGAAATCTCCCCCAAATGATTTCATCTTTTCCGCTAAGGTCTCCTTTGAGGCCCTTTCAGCAAGAGAAACATCTGTAGTTATGTCACGTTGTTCCATGGAACAATCGCAACTGTCTTTGCCGCAAATCTCACAAGCCATACATCATCCTTTCAAGATAAGCACCTTTTAGCATTTCCATCTTTCCGTTAAAGTAGGCTTCCGTCAGGCATTGTATTCCGTTTAATCTCGCTACTGTTTGCACTCCGACATGGTTAATTGACAAACCAAGGATACTCCTCATGTCCTCATCTATGCATTCTATGCCACTTGCCATTATCAACTCTTCTGCCCATTTAATACGGCTTCTGCGTTGGCGAAGAAATTCCTCCATTTCAGGAGTATTTCCTAAGCTCTTATCTTGCCGCATTATCTCAAAGGTGAAATAGTCCACTATCTCAGAGTTGAGCACAGCATTTTGGCAAGCAATAGCGCCATCAACTTCTCTCGTGAAAGTAATTCCTTGCCTGCCTTCTTCCTTGGAGCAATAAGCCATTGCACGAACACATTCACGGATAACCAGATACATTATCTCCAGCATTTTATGTATACCAGTTTTTCTGTTTCCGTCCCGAATCATTCTTCTAAAACGTCTCGTGAATTCGGGAGTATACTGAATCCGATGTTGGTCGCTGTCATACAAAACTACAACACTTCCCTCTAATTGATTAGCTGCACAGCTCTTGAGCGGAATTAGCCTTTCTTTCAGCCATGGAAAATCTTGCACTAATCCATTGAAGATCGCTACCCAAAACTTTTGTATGTCTATCATGGCATGTCTCCTCTCGGAAAGATTTTTTAGTGTGTTTTAAGAACTACAAAAATATTACCACAATTATTTAAAAAGTAAAGGCACGCCACGGCTTATCTATCAATAAAATTTAATTTATTCTGGAAAGCTTTGATTATATCCTTCGCTCCAACAAATACTTCTTGAGGCAAATCGTTTAAATCAAACCATTTCCATTCTTCGCATTTATTTGGTTCTTTTAAGATTGGCTCGCCTCCTGCATCTTTTGCCATAAACCCAACTTGAATATAGTGCTGGTCTTCTCTATTATCATTTACCAAACAAACAAATTCAAAGTTATTTGCAGTCATTCCCGTTTCTTCCATAAGTTCTCTTTTAGCAGTATCTTGCATTTTCTCTTTTTGCTCCAAATGTCCGCCAGGCAAACCCCAAGAACCTTCTCCATAAACATTCTTCCTTTTGCCCAAAAGAAGCTTATTATCTCTAATTACAAAAACGTGAATTCCTACATGAAACTGGTCGTATTCATTTTTCATAAATAATCTTTTATTTAAATGGGCTATATTTCTGTTTTAATAAATTTTGCTGAGGAATAAACAAAGGTTTGGGCAGTTTTTCCTCTTTCCATTCAAACCAATCCCATTTTTCGCACTTATCTGGCTCCATAATTTTTAATTCTCCTCCATCATAATCTGCAAGCATAAATATGGTAATATAGTGCTTATTCTCTTTTTCAAAAATATCATTTGTCGCAGTAGCAAAACGAATATTCTTTATCTTTAATCCTGTTTCTTCTATTGTTTCTCGGATAGCACATTCTTCCCAAGATTCTCCATATTCAAGATGTCCCCCTGCAAAACACCAAGCACCTGCCCCATGAGAATTCTTACGCTTTCCCAAAAGCACCTTTCCATCCTTGATAACAAATACCCCTACACCCACCTTCGGCCTATTTTCTTTATTTTCCATAATTTATATTATTTAAATTTATAATTATTTTCGTATTTTTTCTTAAATGTATCTAAATCAAATCTGCTTGGTTGAGTTAAAGTATTCGGGTTTATTTCTAAAATATCCACCCATTTTATCTCTTCTGTCTTTTCTGGTTCCATAATCCTTGGCTCTCCTGAAACATACTTGGCAATATACGAAGGAGAAACCCAATGTTGCTTTTCTTCTGGCAAAATATGGCTTACCACCTCAAGTAGTTCGATAATCTCAATATCCATATTAAATTCTTCTTTTATTTCTCTCTTAACTGCATCTTCGCATCTTTTTCCAAACTCAACACCACCACCAGGAAAATCCCATTTTCCAGCTTCGTTGCGAGCTTTAGGGCCTCGCTTGGCGAGAAATACTTTCCCATCTCTATTGAAAATCATAGCTCCTGCCCCTACTCCGACATAATCTACTCCCTTTTGCATATTTGATGATAATCCCATTGACAATGAAATCTAATTTGCTATACTTAAAATAGTTTTACAGTACGCTCCGATGCAAATCGGAGCGGTTTTTATTTTCGTATTATTTTATCCTTAATATCTTCTAAATAAATGTATTTCGTAACTACCAATTTTATTTCCCAAGAAATGGTTTTTCTCGATGAAAAAACTGCAACCTTCTTGCCTATATCTTTCAATTTCTTTATTAAGTATTGAAAGTCGCTATCACCCGTAAATAAAATTATTTCATCTATTTCTTTTCTTTCCAAGAGAATATCTGTTGCCATCTCAACATCACAGTTGGATTTATAAATTTCTGAATAGTTATAAAATTTTTTTGAAGGATGATCGTTACCAACTTTAATAACTTTTACTGGTTTAGTAAATGGCGCAATTCCAATATTATCTAAATATCTAAGGAAGCTTGCCATCTTTTCATCGTTAACTTTTAGGCCCGTATAATAACGAATTTCTAAGATTTCTCGATTTTCTTGAAGAAAATCTTTTACTTTTTTCCAATCAATAAACCAACCCAATTTCTTTTGAGTGTAAAACATATTTGCCCCGTCAATATAGACTTTCGCTTTCGGTTTCATTATTTTATTCTAACAAAAAACCACTTAAAAAGCGATTTTTTATAATACTAACTGCTCCGTGCAATAGACGCCTGCCCGCCTTGGGCGGGACGTTTACCCGAGTTCACCGAAAGGGGTTTACCCTGAATTTACTGAAGGGTTAGAACCTACATAGTATATTGTTAATTAAATAAAAAAGCGTGATATCACCGGTATTACCGATAAAATCACGCCTTAGCAAGAATGCCCCTATTTTACTTGGAGGGAGTTAGGGAAAAATCCCTTGCCATTTTGACCACATTGGTGCTGATGGTGCCACTACTGACCAATCTGTCGAGCTCTTCGAGGTTAGCATAGTGAGCATCGCATGCACCAACCTTGACCTGAACGCGATCGGGTTCGTATTCACGATAGTCGAGGACTGCACCCTGCCCGATCATTGTAACTACCCGTTCGCCAGCTTCCTTGCACTGCACGAAAGCCGCAATGTTGTGAAGCATGGGATGCCCTTTCGTGCCGCAAACGAAACAACTGCAGTCATCAAGCCCGATTCCACGAGAACGGAAGAATTCGCCTCCGCTATCCGGCTTGTTGTCAGGTCGCCCATGCGCTGGCGTGCCGCGTCGGGGATGCGACTGCAATTCGGGATACTCTCCATTGAAGCCGATTGTCGACTTGACGACACCTTCAGCAAGAACGCAGCAAGTCTTTCCGCACTCTCCACACTGCCATACTCCCGATCCGCCGCCGGAAACAGGCATTGCTCCCGAACGATATCCACAGTGAGGGCAGCCGAACTTATTAAGTTCGTTGACTGAAACCGCGATGATTGTCTGCTTGGGGTAGAATGCCTGGAGCTGAACGTGCTCGACATCAAGTCCCAATCGGCGGAGTTTCTGGATAATTTCTGTCGTGTGGTCTTGGCATGAATTTGCCAGACGGAGGAACGGCTGCGAATCTCCTTCCTTGTCCCGGACGAACGTGTCGAAGATGGTGACAACCATCTCATCGACATATGGTTTGTCGGCAAAAAGTTGGAAGATCTTGTCTGCCAATTGATTGGCTTCCTCTCGTTTGCCCATTCCATGAATTTCTACGTTCGGCATGACTTCTCCTTTCGATCTATGCAGGGGATTGAATGTACAAATTAACAATAGCTAAATTATGCGCTTATTTATCTAAAAAGTCAAGGCCAGAACGGGCAAAACATAAAAATATGGAAACAGTTTTTGAATAGGAAATTAGGCTTTTTGAAAAAAGGAAAAATAGGAGGTTTTGTTCCTGTTCGTCTATCTCGGCTCCGCGGGCAGGACTCGAACCTGCAACCTTGAAGTTAACAGCTTCTTGCTCCACCATTGAGCTACCGCGGAATATGTTGATCAATGAATTTTCTTCCTTGGCCAGATTTTAAAAAGTTCTCTCTTTTTAGTGCCTCCGTTTTACTATTATATAATTCTTTATAAATAAGCTTAAAGGGCTTATTTACTCTAGTCCACTTATTGCAACCAGAATTATGCTCTATTATTCTGATCTCTGGTTCTTTTCCTGTGCAACCAATATATCTTTTGCCATTTTTTAAACTTTTTAAAATATATACAAAGAACATAACCATTGTCCGCCGGAGGCGGATCAGCCTTTGGCTGAAGCTACCGCGGAATGTATTTGTATTCTACATTCTTAATTTTGAAGAGTCAATATATAGGAATTAATTAAAAAAGAAGATAAAAATCAGAGAGCAGAAATAACGGCTTTGAGGCCGTTTTTGTTTAACAGTTTTTTAAGAGACCATGGATTAGTATCTAGTTGTCGCATTATCAACTTTTAAAAATAATAGCTATGGCAAAAAAGGAAGATAAAAAAGATAAGCTTTTGAAGTTTTTGGATGAAAATGTTTTTGATCCGATACTTGAATCTTCAGATGAGGACTATTCTGAAGAAGAGAGGGGAAACTTAGAAAGCGTAAAAGAATTCGCCGCTAAAGAAAAAGACAAGTATCATAAGCTTGTCTCGTCCGAAGAAGTGGTTAATCAGTTCCATTCAGATCTTACTTCAGAGGAGGGAATAAACGAGAAGCTGGATTCCTTGAATCTTCCCAAGCTTGCGGATGTAGAATCAGAATTTGACGATCTCTTAGAAGATACGGAATGAAAATAAAAAAGCCGATCTTTCAAGATCTGCTTTTTATTATCCGCTTTTTTCCGTCCTCTATTATAATTTTCTTTATTTTTTTCTTTCCGCAGAAGTAACAGCATTTTTTCGTCTTTTTTAAGGCCTCCTTGAAAGTTTTGAGGCAGGTTATTTTTTCTTCCATTTTTTTATTATATATTTTTGAGCGTTTCTGGCAAGTTTGTAGAAAAAAAAGGGAAAACGCGTCGTAAATTATTGAGGGCTGCAGAGATATTATAAGCTACCTTCCTTAGTATTTGCGGCCCTCACAAAAAGGCCGGAGGAGGGTAGGAAAGGTAAAAATTAAAAAACATGAAAAATAAAATAAAGAAATTTGCTCTAGGTCTTGCTGTAGCCGGAGTCGTAGTTGTCGGCGCCGGAGCGGCAGTTCCCACAGAAGCTGCCTTATTTGGCAGCGGAGATGATACGGATCTCGGAGATCTCATTATCTTAGACCAGCTCTTTTCTGGGGGAGTGTTCAACGGAGGAACTTCAACAGGCAGAACTGTAGTTGTCCAGCCGGGGGATACGCTTTCGGGAATAGCAGCTGTTTATCTGGGGAACGCTAATTTGTGGCCGTCTATAGCTAGCCAGAACAATCTCGCAAATCCCGATCTTATCTTTCCGGGACAAGTGCTTGCTCTTCCGACAGCAGGGATAGGATCTTCGGAGGGAATATTCAACGGAGGAAACAATCTGGGAGATTTGTTCATCTTGAGCGAACTGTTTGGCGGCGGCGATATTCTAGGAGGGGGCGATACGGATTTGGGAGATCTATTTATACTCCAGTCTCTCTTTGGGAACGGAACAGGCAATCTGTTTAACGGCTCCAACGGAGGGATTTTTGGAGGAGATTTGGGGCAGTTGATAATTCTCAATGAATTATTCGGCGGCAGCGGCGGAATATTTGACTAAGGAGGATGAGGAAGGCGGTTCAAAAAGGGCCGCCTTTTGGTTTTAGAATTTCTTTTTAAGACCCGTCGTAAATATATGTAGCGGGAAATTAATTCTGTTTCCCGCCTTTTACTTTTACGGTAATTACACTTATCCCGAGCTTGTTGAGCTCTTCTACAAGTCCTTCTTCGTGGCCGGCTCCGAATTGAATAATGCCTTCGTTAAGATCGTTTTCTTTTAATGCCCTGGCAAAGTTTTCGGCAGTTTCTTTATTTCTTTTGACAACAACAACATTGTTAATATCAGATTCTGTTTCGGATAACAGCAAGTCTATCTTATCTATGGAATAAATGTTTTTATATGGATTATCAGTTCTTTTAGGGTTTGAAGAAACTGTTTTATTCGATCTTAATCCTTCAATTTTTCCATACATCTGCTCAAGCTCTCCGGCTTCTTGCCTTAACGTAAAATTAGGGCAGGAAAGCATAAGGTGTATATCGTTTTCCAGCGATTTTTCCGGAGTGTCCTGGAAGCCGCCTATGATTTGCAGGGCGGATAATGCGCTGTTTTTACTGCTGTTTCCCGAAAGCTGATCCTTGCGATCCTCCAAATATATATAGTTTCTGACTATTTCGGCCGACTCATCCTGGGTTTTCTTAACCTCCGATCCATAAAGGCATACATGCTCATTTTTTGCTTTGAGCATACTGGCTGCTCCGGCAAGGGTTATTTCCCTGTCTAAGAGAGAGAGATAGGCATCAGCGCTCTTTGAAAAATGGCCGTAGTCTTCGGGGTTTGAAATCAAAGATTTTATTTCTTCCGATTGAGAAGCAAAAGATTCCCTTAGTTTGATTAGATTTTCTAGATTATTTATCTTTTCCTCCTCAACCGGCCCATATAGTTCTCCCTCTGTCATTATAAAATCTGTTCCTGATTGAGAGAGATAAGAAAGCACTTCGTAGATCTGGTTCTGGACAAGCTCGGCTTCGTCATTTACTAAACTCTTAGCTGAACTTCCCGGTTGTTGGTGGGTTTGCGGCAAAAAAATAGCCGTGGCCCAGGAATTCTGGACCAGGCTTTCTTTTACAGATTCTACCGGAAGGATTTGCAATATTTCTTCTAAGCTAATTGTTTTTTTAGGAACTGCGTTGAATCTTTCGGGCGCTAGAACGGCTGAAGAATAGAGGGCGACCGAGAAAATGATAATTAGCGAAGCTATAAAGGATTTTTTAAGAGTATCTTTATGTATTTTCATGTATAATAATTTTGGTTTTAATTAAACAAAATTTGCTTTTAATATTATTTTAATAAAACAGTTTTGTCAAGGAGCTACGGAAAAGACAAAGAAATCTATGAAAAGAAGAAAGAATTCTCGGAAATATACGATAGATACGCAGATTCAATCTACAGATATAGTTTTTACAGGGTGTATTCTGCCGATATAGCCGAAGATATAACCCAAGAAACATTTACAAAAACCTGGAAGTATATGAAGCAAGGAAGGACCGTCAGAGAAATGCGCCCCTTTCTTTACAGAGTGGCAAAAAATCTTATCATAGATTTATACAGGAAGAAGAAATTTACGGATAGGCGAAGTCTGGAAGAAATTTTAAGCAGCAAAAAAGCCGCAAAGCTTTCTTATAGGCAAGAAGAGCTGTTTGAAAATAACGATTTGGCAAGAAGGGTATTTGAGATTATGCAAAAACTTCCCAGGATTTACCAGGATGTTCTTGTAATGAGATATGTTGAAAATATGAAACTCAAAGAGATAGCCGAAGCATGCAATACGACTGTTAAGAATATTTCTGCGAGAAATAGAAGAGCCATTCAGAAATTAGAAGTGATAATCAGGAGATAAGAAAAGCAAAGAGACCGGCCAGAAACAGAATAGAAACAGCCAGCGAAAAATGTTTTTTCTTGAATTTATTCATTACCTTGGTATCGGTGTCCACGATCCAGAGGATAGCTTCGTTTTTCATATGGATAAAATATACGAAATAAGCCGTTAAAAAACAATTAAAGATTGCTTCCTTATTGTTTTTCTGATAAACAGAGATTGTAATAGTTTTTTAATCTTACATATATAATATTTATAATATATGAAAATACTAATTGTTGAAGACCAAGAGAATTTAGCCAAACTTTTAAGAGATGCTCTTAAAAAAGAAGGATATACGGTTGATTATGTGGGCGACGGAGAAGTCGGCCAGCGCAGAATAGAAGTTCATCATAAAGATTATGATTTGGTGGTGCTGGATTTGATGCTTCCCAAAAGAGACGGATTTGAAGTTTGCAAAAATATAAGAAAACTAGGGATCTCAATTCCCATACTTGTTCTTACCGCAAAAGACTCAGAAGAAGACAAAGTGTCATTGCTTAATGCGGGAGCGGATGATTACCTTGTAAAGCCGTTCAGCTTCCAGGAATTGGTGGCAAGAATAAGAGCGGTTTCAAGAAGGCCCAAAATCGTTCTCCCTTCAAAGCTTTCCCTTTCGGGGCTTGAACTGGATCCGTCAAATAAAACAGTCAGAATAGGAAAAAAAGAGATAAAGCTTACTCTTACAGAATACAGGCTTTTGGAATATCTTATGCGCCATCCCGATCAAATGGTAAAGAGAGAAGATATAGCAAGCAAGGTCTGGGATTTCAACTTTGATTCTTTTAGCAACATCGTAGATGTATATGTGAGCAGGTTGAGAAAAAAGATAGGAGACGGCAAGGACAAGCAGGTTATAAAAACAATGCATGGAGAAGGATACAAAATAGAATCTAAAGAGCATATCCAAATATCTTGAAAAGAAACCCGCCGGAAAGCGGGTTTTTTAATATCTTTTTAATTCTGCGTCTGGGATAATATTCGCATATGGAAACAAAAAAAATATTTTATCTTACTTCATCAGGGTTTAACAGAATAAAAAAACAATACACCTTTTTAAGAAAAAAGCTTGTCAGGGCAAAAGAGGATATTCCTCCTTCTTTTGAGTCGGATGCGGTTAATTCCGATTACCTCTTTTTTCTTGAAGAGCTTGGAATTCTTGAGAAAAAAATTGAAGAACTGGAGCAGATAATCAAGAATGCGAAAGTCATAGAGACTCCTCCCGAGAAAAGGCGGAATATAGTCCAGCTGGGAGCGAAGGTTCTCCTTGAGGGGAAAAAGGGAATCCAGAAGATATGGCTGGTGGGAACCGCCGAAACAGATCCTGACAAAGGCAAGATTTCGGACGAGTCCCCATTTGGAAGAGCCCTTTTAGGGCGGAGAGTGGGGGAGATTGTGCTTTCTCCGGTTGCAGAGGGCTACAGAATCAGAGATATTATTTATTAAATAATAATTGCCATGCTTCATCCAATAAAACTGGCGAATGCGGCCACAGTAGTATTTGTTGCTTATTTTATAGTCCTTCTTATCATTGCTTCTATCATTCCGGATTTGGCGGTTATGACTCCCGGAGGATTTGTTTCAGAAGAGATAAATTGGGGTTATCTTATCTTGGGGCTTGTGATCTCGTCTGTTATAGTTTGGATACTCGTTTATGCGACAGTTTCTCTTTACAATAAAATGCTGTGAATTTTATGGACATAATAATCAACTGGATAATAACAACATTGGTGATTCTAGTTGTGGCATTTGTACTGCCAGGCATACAGGTGGCGGGATTTACCACTGCTCTTCTTGTGGCTTTAGTTCTGGGGGTATTGAATCTTCTTGTGAGGCCGGTTCTTATTCTTCTTACGCTTCCAATAAATATACTTACCTTGGGATTATTTACCTTTGTTATAAACGCCCTCCTGATTATGCTTGCAAGCTATATCATTCCCGGATTTGAAGTAAAGAATTTCTGGTGGGCTGTTATCTTCAGCATAATATTAGCATTAACTATAGCTATAGTTGACGCCGTATTCTAAAATATGAATAAATTTTTAGTAGGTTTCTTAATTATAATCGCCATCCTCATTGTTTTATGGGCTGTTTACACAGCATCTGACACGAAAGAAGAATTTGTAGAAGGAGAGCAAACAAGAAGGGAAGATATAGAAACTCTAGCCCTTTATTTCGGAAACAGCCGGAAAATGGATCTTCCCATTGACTGCGGCTGGGTTTATCCGGTTGAAAGAGAAGTAAAGGAGAAATCAGAAAGATCATCCTTAGAAGAGCTTTTGGGAGGCCCTTCGGGGGAAGAAGAAAAAAACGGATATTTCAGCGCTATTAAAAAAGGAGTTCAGCTAGAGGAGTTTTTAATAGATGGTAAAACTGCCAAGATCCGGCTTTCTTCAGATCCTATGCCCGACCTAGGGGGTTTATGCTCTAAAGCTATGATAAAATCCCAGATAGAGCAAACTCTGAAACAGTTTCCCGGAATAGAGGATATAGAAATTACGGTGATAAATTAACAAGAGAGCCCGAGAGGGCTCTTTTTTAGTTGGACTATTTCCAAAAATCATTGACTTTTTTGTTATTGCTGTATACAATAGACTGTATTTTAATTTTTTAAATTATGAACGAATTAAACCAAATACTTAATTGTGAAGATCTGAATAAGGGCAGGATTTCAGAGGCAAGAGAAAAGGCCCAAAAAGAAGTTTTAAAAAGAAAAACAGAGCTTTTTTCGGCTCTTGAAAAGAAATCTGAAGTTTCGGAAGACGAAATCAAAAAACTGGACGATTCTACAAAAAAGAAAATGATTGAAATAGAGTCTGAAATTCAAAGAGAGCTGAAAAAAGATCTTGAAAAGATCGGGGAAAAGAAAAAAAATAACCTTAATAAGGCGGTGGAGCATATAATTAAAATCCTGTTCAAATAAATGCTTAAGGTTGCAAAAAAATACATAATAGCATTTCCAAAAGACAAAGAAGAGAGCGTTTTAGATTTGATAAAAGATTCTGAAGGCATTGAAATAGAATCTAATTTCCAAAAGGAAGGGACTGACGAGAATATTCAGAATATAGACTATCTGATATCCTCTGCCAGTTTTGCGGTAAATTTTCTTTCGTCTTTCGCAAAAAAAGAGTCCTTTATTTACAAATTGAACAATCCTAAAATCCAAGTAAAAAAAGAGGATGTGGCTAAATTCAAGAATCCTGGCAAGCTCAATGAAATGGTCCAGAAAGTCATAGAGCTTGAGAAAGAGCTAAGTTCTCAAAACAAAGAACTTAAAAATCACAACTCCGACTTGAAAGAGATTGAAATGTTTGAGGGACTTGATTTTATTCCCCGGGAAACCGAATTTTCCCGTTCTTTTATTTTAAAGCTGGAAGAAAAAAAAGTGAGCGAATCTAAATTTTATATCAAACCTATCAACGCGCTTTTTTATAAAGCTTTTTTGCTGAAAGAAAAAGAACAAGACTTTCTTAAATTCATAGAAGAAAGCAGGGGAGAGATTGTAGATTATAGATTTCCAGAAATTCCTTCTTTGCAGAAGAAAAAATGCCTTGAGGAAATAAGAAAGATAAAAAAAAGAGAGGATGAAATAAAGAAAGAAATAGCCAAAATAGCTCTCTCTTATAACGATTTCAAAATATATCATGATGTTCTTTGCCTTGAAAGAAGACAGGCGGAGGCGGGAAGAAAAACAGGAAAAACCGGAATTTTAAACTATATGATTTTTTGGGCGCTAGAAAAAGAAAAAAAAGAGCTTGAATTAAAATGCGCAAGGATTTCAAGGGATATAAGGATAGCCGATCTTAAGCTGGAAGAACAGGACAAGCCTCCCGTTGCGATTGAGAATAACAGATGGATAGCTCCATTCCAATCGGTTACGGATATTTTCGGCCTTCCTGCTGAAAATGAGATTGACCCTACGCCCTATCTTGCCTTTTTCTTTATAATTTACTTTGGGATCTGCATAACGGATGCCGCATACGGACTGATGCTGGCTATTTTTTCCCTTATCCCTCTGTTATTTTTTAAAAAGAGGTTTGGGAAAAACAAGCTTTTAAAACTTCTCTTTTATGGGGGGATATCTACCTTTGTAATGGGGGTTCTCTTCGGAAGTTATTTTGGAACAAGCCCCTCTTCTTTGAGGATTTCTTTTATGGAAAGATTAAAAGTAATAGATCCTATAAAAGACACGGTTCTTTTTATGGGCGTTTCTTTTGCTCTGGGATATATCCAGATATGCTTTTCGCAGATAGTTAAAATAATAAAGGGGCTGAAATTTAAGGACGCAGATTCTATCTTAGGAGGAATTTCTTGGATCCTCCTCTATCTTTCTTTCGGGCTCTATGTTTTATCTTTTAAGTTCGCCTTTCTCGGGGTTATAGCTCCTATATTTATTTTCTCGTCTCTGGCTTTTCTTTTGTGGGAAGAATCAAGAGGGCAAAAGATATTCTTAAGGCCATTGATAGGCGCCATTAAGATTTTGCAGGGAATGATAGGAACCGCCTCTGATATATTGTCATATTCCAGACTTATGGCTCTGGGCCTGGGAACAGGGGTAATAGCTCTGATAGTCAACCAGATAGCATTTCTTTTTAAAGATATGATTCCTTATTTTGGCTGGATTGTGGCGGCTTTGATATTAGTAGGAGGCCACATTTTTAATTTAGGCATAAACGCCCTGGGTGGATTTATTCATTCCGCCCGTCTTCAGTTTGTGGAGTTTTTCCCTAAGTTCCTTGAAGGAGGGGGGAGAAGACTAAAACCCCTGGGGCCCGATTTAAAGTATATAGAAATAAATTAATTTGCCAGTCAGTCTTAATAGGATTGCCGGCACAAAAAAATGTTGGGATTAGCTTTATCAGTTTTAGGAGCTGTCCTGTCGGTTTCTCTGGCAGGAGTAGGTTCTGTAATAGGGGTAGGAAAAGCCGGAAGAGCGGCTTCTGGCATAGTTTCAGAAGAACCTGAAAAGTTCGGAAAGCTTTTGCTCTTACAGGCATTGCCTTCAACCCAGGGTATCTACGGGTTTATTGGAGCATTCTGGGTTATTTTAAAACTAGGGCTTCTTTCCGGCCAGATTCCTTTTATTTCCTGGCAAACGGGATTAGCCATATGTTTTGCATGCCTTCCTATTGCCATAGGGGGATTGGCTTCCGGAATTTTCCAGGGCATGGTTTCGGTTTCAGGAATGAACATAGTGGCAAAAAGACCGCAGGAATCAGGAAAGGGAGTTATTTTGGCGGCTATGGTGGAGACATATGCGGTTTTGGGTTTGCTTGCAACAATTCTTCTAATACAGGGAATTAATATTGTATAAAATGGTAAGAGAGATAATAAAAAACATAGAAGAAAGAGCGGAGTTGGAGCTTAGAGAGATTGAAAAAAACAAAGAGCAGGAAATCAGAGGAGCTGAAAGAGATTTTGAGTTGGATCTCAAGATAGCAAAAGAGGAAAAAAGAAAATCCTTAGAAAAGAGATTCTCAAGCATTCTTGATGACTTTGAGGCCAGAAAAAGATCCGAAGCAGGCTTTGCTTTTCAAAAAGCAAAAAGAGAGATATTGTCAGAGGCCTACAAAAAAGCCGAAGATAAATTACTGTCTTTCTCGGACAAAGAATTTGAGGCCGTAATTTCAGCTCTGTTCAAAAAGGTTCCCGAATTAAAGTCTATGAAAATATCAGCCGGCAAAAAAACGGCCCCCATTCTTAAGAAACTGGCCAAAAATGTTCCTGTGGATGCCGGCCTGGGAGAAGAAGGATTTGTGGTTATCGGTGAAAGCGTAGAATTTGATTTCAGGATCTCCGGCATCTTGAAATTTATAAGACAAAAGGCGGATCCGGAAATAGTCAAGATAATTTTTTCCTGAAAATATGCTTGAATATGCTATTGGGGTATTGGACGTAAAAGAAAAGAATATATTTGATAAAACCGACCAGGAAAGGATGTTAAACTCTCCGTCAAAAGAAGAGGCCTTTAAGGTTCTCTTTGACACCGATATGGGCCAAACGGCTTTGGATGAAAAAGATATTGAAAAAATAATAGAAAAAGATCTTTTGATTCTTAATGGCCTCGTAGACCAGATTTCTAGAGATGAGAATGAATTTATTTCCTATTTTTTATTTCTGAAATTTGACGCCCTGAACCTAAAAATTGCGCTGAAAGGAAAAACCGATATATTTTTCAAATGCGCGATTGCTTCGGAAGATCAGTTTAAAAAAAGAGAATTCAAAAACCCTTTTTCAGAAAAGCTTTTTCAAAAAGCTGTTTTGATGCTGAACGGAAAAACCGACTTATTTTCTATAGAATCTTCCGTTGACATAGCTTATTTGGAAACAAAGATGGATCTTGCAAAAAAAATAGGCGGGTTGGCCTTGGAAACAGCAATGCTGGAAATAGACGTGGCGAATATAAAAAATAAAATCAAAAAAGAAAAGACCTTTTTAAAAGGAGGCAATTTTTCGGAAGACGAAATCAAGGGCATACTGGACATAGGAAAAGAAATCGGAGAGAGCAATGTGGATAAATTCTTGGAGATGTTTGATTTGGAGCTTATCTTAAAAAGATATAAAAATCACAGATCAGAATCTAAGCTGGAGAAAGAGCTTGATTCTTATATCGCAGGCAAGGTTTTTGAGGCAGAAGCCGAGAGAGGATCGGGGTTGGATAAAATAATAGCTTATTTTTATAAAAAAATGAACTGTTATTCCAATATCAGGCTGATTTTATTTTCAAAAGAGTCGGGTTTGTCCATAGACGAGGTTAAACAGAACCTTCTTCCTTTATGAAAAAGATAGGAGTTATAGGAGAAAAGAAGTCAATACTTATCTTTAATTCTTTGGGCGTGGATGCCTTGGGTGTGGATACCGAAGAAGAATTCAGGAAGATAAAGTCCAGATTGGAGGAATACGCAATAATTTTTATAACAGAAGACATACAAGAAAAATATCAAAAAGAAGTTGAAGATCTTTATTCAAGAACCCTTCCCGCAGTTTTAATAATTCCAGGGGCTAAAAAGTCCTCTGAAGCGGGAAAAAACAGTCTCAAAAAAATAATAGAAAGAGCGCTTGGCTCTGAATTAAACATATAAAATTATGGAAAAAGGAAAAATCAAGAAAGTCACAGGCCCTCTAGTTGTAGCTGAAGGGCTTGAAGATGTTAAAATGTACGAAGTGGTCAAGGTGGGGGAAGATAAAATAATAGGAGAGGTAATAAGAATCCAGGGAGAAGAAGTCTTTATCCAGGTTTATGAAGATACTTCCGGGGTAGGCCCCGGAGAGCCAGTCTTTCTAACAGGCCAGCCATTGGCTGTAGAGCTTGGCCCGGGTCTTCTTTCGGGGATTTACGATGGCATACAGAGGCCGTTAAAAAGTCTTATGGAAAAATCAGGAGCTTTTATTGGGCGTGGAATTGAGGCAAGAGCTTTGGATCCTGATAAGAAGTGGAAGTTTGTTCCTTCAAAAAAGGAGGGGGATAAAATAGTTCCGGGAGATATTTTGGGAACGGTAGAGGAAACTCCGAACTTTCTGCATAAGATAATGGCTCCCCCGTATTTAAAAGGAGAGAAATTGTCTTTTATCGCTAAAGCCGGAAACTATACTATTGAAGATGTTATTGCCAAGGCAGGGGAAGAGGAGATAAAGATGTCGCATAAATGGCCTATCAGAGATCCCAGGCCGGTCAAAGAGAAATTAATTCCCAGCACTGCTCTTATAACCGGGCAGAGAGTCATAGATACATTTTTCCCCGTGGCAAAAGGAGGAACAGGATGCGTTCCCGGGCCTTTCGGCTCCGGAAAAACGGTTGTCCAGCATCAATTTGCCAAATGGTCCGATGCTGACGTTATAATTTTCATCGGATGCGGGGAGAGGGGAAATGAGATGACAGATCTTTTGACCGAGTTTCCCGAAATCAAAGATCCCAAAACAGGCAGGCCCCTAATGGAAAGAACGGTTTTAATAGCAAATACTTCAAATATGCCGGTTGCCGCCAGAGAGGCCTCCATATATACAGGGATAACCATAGCCGAATACTTTAGAGATATGGGCTATTCGGTAGCGTTGCTTGCTGATTCCACTTCCAGATGGGCGGAAGCCTTAAGAGAAATTTCGGGCCGTTTGGAAGAGATGCCCGGAGACGAAGGATATCCTGCTTACCTAGGATCCAGAACAGCAGCTTTTTATGAAAGAGCAGGATGCTTCAAATGCCAGGGTTCTGACGATAGAAAGGGATATCTCACTGTTGTGGGAGCGGTTTCTCCTCCGGGAGGGGATTTATCAGAGCCGGTCACCCAGAATACGCTAAGAGTCACTAAGGTATTTTGGGCCCTGGACTCCTCTCTTGCTTATAAGAGGCATTTTCCGGCGATAAACTGGCTTAATTCTTACTCTTTGTACGATCAGAATATCGGAGAGTTTTTGGAGAAAGAAGGGGGCTCTGGATTTAATGATTACAGAGCCAAAGCTATGGGAATACTCCAGAAAGAATCTGCTCTTGAAGAAATAGTGAGACTGGTTGGAGTGGACGCATTGTCTTTAAAAGACCAGTTCCTTCTTGAAATAGCCAAAATCATCAGAGAGGACTTCTTGCATCAAAACGCATTTTTGGACGTAGATTCTTTTACTTCTCTGAAAAAACAGTATTTCATGATAAAAACTATTATAGAAATATATGAATCCGGATTGAAAGAAATAGAGCAGGGAAAGAAAATAGCAGATATTCTAGGCCGTGCCTTAAAAGAAAAGGTTTCTAAAATGAAGCTTGTGAAAGAGGATAATTTAGAACAATTTAATTTAATAAAGTAAAATGCTTAAGATATATAAGACAATAACAGAATCGGCCGGACCCTTGCTGGTGGTGGACGGGGTGGAAGGAGTCAAATACGACGAGTTGGTTGAGATAGAGACTCAAGACGGATCCATAAAGAGGGGCAAGGTTTTGGAGGCCGCAAAAAACAGAGCTGTGGTGCAGGTATTTGAAGACACCCGCGGGATGAATTTAAAAAACTCCAAGGCAAAGTTTTTGGGCAGAACAATGAAGTTCGGATTGTCCTCGGATGTCTTGGGCAGAATATTTGACGGGGCCGGAGAGCCGAAAGACGGAGGGCCGGAAGTAATTGTAGAAAAATACCTTGATATTAACGGGTCTCCTATTAATCCTTATGCCAGAGAGTATCCTGAAGATTTTATCCAGACGGGAGTGTCTACAATAGACGGATTAAATACTTTGGTGAGGGGCCAAAAACTTCCAATATTTTCCGGAGCAGGACTTCCTCATTCCAAGCTCGCCTCTCAAATTGCAAGGCAGGCCAAGGTTAGGGGGGGAGAGAAATTTTCTATTGTTTTCGGGGCGATGGGAATAACTTTTGAGGAGGCAGAATTCTTTATTTCAGAATTCAGAAAAACAAAAGTGTTGTCAAAATCAGTTTTGTTTATAAATCTGGCGGACGACCCTGTTATAGAAAGAATCACTTTGCCCAGAATAGCATTGACTGCGGCTGAATTTTTGGCCTTTGAAAAAGACATGCATGTTCTTGTGATTCTTACCGACATGACAAATTACTGCGAAGCATTGAGAGAAGTTTCGGCTTCCAGAAAAGAAGTTCCGGGGAGAAGAGGATATCCTGGTTATCTCTATACCGATCTTTCCACTCTTTACGAAAGAGCGGGGAAGATAAAGAATAAAAAAGGATCAATTACCCAGATTCCAATATTAACAATGCCCGATGACGATATTACGCATCCCATACCAGATCTTTCGGGATATATCACAGAGGGCCAGATACTTTTGTCCAGAGAAATCCACAACAAAGGGATATATCCTCCCGTGGATGTTCTTCCTTCTTTATCCAGACTCAAAGATAAAGGAATAGGCGAGGGAAAAACAAGAGAAGACCATTCCGGGGTTTTAAACCAGCTTTTCGCTTTTTATGCAAGAGGCAGGGAGGTGAGAGAGCTTGCTTTGGTTTTGGGGGAATCAGCCCTAACCGAAGTGGACAGGAAATATCTGAAATTTGCGGATGAATTTGAAAAAAGATTTGTTTCCCAAGGATATTTAGAAGACAGATCCATAGAAGAAACTCTTATTTTAGGATGGGAGCTTATTTCTATCCTGCCCAAAGAGGAAATGAAAAGAGTCAAAGAAGAACATATCGCAAAGTATGCAAAAAATAAAGCCGACTAGAATTGAGCTTATCAAGCTCAAAAGAAAACTGAAAACTTCTTTAAGGGGCCACAAACTTTTGAAGGAAAAGAGGGATGGCCTGATGAAGAAGTTTATGGAGATTATAAAAGAAGCAAAGTCCAAAAGGAAAGAAATGGAAGAAAAGCTTTCGGATGCTTCCCGGAACTTTGCGATAATTTCATCTCCTTTGATGCAGAAGGAGGTTGAACAGTTTTTTCTTATCCCGACTGTTGAGGCGGAAGTTTCTTTCAAAGAAGAAAACATAATGGGTGTGAAAACTCCCAGATTTTCTTTTGAAATAAAAGAAAAAGAACAAGGGTATTCGTATATTTCCTTTCCGATGGGAATGGAAGAGAGCGTAAATAAATATAAAGATGCTTCAAGGGTGATGCTTGAATTGGCGAATATTGAGCATACAGCAAGACTTCTTTCTTTTGAAATAGAAAAAACAAGAAGAAGAGTGAATGCCCTAGAATATATCATAATTCCTGAAATAAGGAGGAATATAAAATACATTTCTGCGAAATTAGACGAGAATGAAAGATTTGAAAAAATCACCCGCATCAAGATAAAAGCCATGATATCCTAAAAGTAAGCTAAACTTACTTTAACTAAGCTTACTTAAAAATGAGCCTGGCTCATGTGAGCCAGGCTCATTTTTAGAGGAGCTTTTATTATTCACAGTTGACTGTTAAGATTTTGTGGTAAAATATCTTAATGGCAAAGAGCATTATAGAGGGGTTGAAAAAGCATAAAATACTCGGCAGATCTGGATGCTGTTATCCTTCGGCTGAAAAATGGGAAAAGGTAAAAAAGGCCAAGGGTTCTAAAAGGTATATAATCTGCAATGGATCTGAAGGAGAGCCCTACAGCTTAAAAGACGGCCATATTTTGAAATACTATCCTGAATATGTAGTTGAAGGAATAAAACAGGCCCTGAAGGAAATAAAAAACTCTGAAGCATTTATCTATTTAAGGAAAGACTATTATTGGTTTTTTGCTCCCAAGCTAAGGAAGTTAGCCAAGGGCCTTCCTATAGCTGTTATTAAGAAGAAAGGAGGATATCTGGCAGGGGAGGAAACAGTTGCTTGCCAAGCCATAGAAGGAAAAGAGATAGAACCAAGGCAAAGGCCTCCTTTTGTTTCAGAATCAGGCCTTTGGGAATGTCCTACTCTTGTAAACAATGTAGAAACCTTTTATTGCGCAGGGAAAATAGCCAGGGGGGAGTATAAGAATGAGAGATTTTTTACTGTAACAGGAAAAGTCCCAAAAAAGGGCGTGTTCATGCTGGACAAAGATTCAGCTGTAAAGGAAATTCTGGAAAAGACCAAAAACTATCCTACATTTGATTTCTTTGCAAGGGCAGGCTCTGAAATCCTGCTTAAAAATGAGCTGGATAAAAAAATAGAGGGCTTAGGCTGTATTATTGTTTATGACAAAAAAAGAACCAACCCCATAAAGCTTATGAAAAAGTGGGCACAGTTCGTGCTTGATGAAAACTGCGATAAGTGCGCTCCGTGCAGAGAAGGGATGTTTAGGATAAAAGAAATGATTAGCTCTAAGAAGCTGGATAAAAAAACCCTGGAAGATATTTTCTTTGCCATGGAAAATACTTCTTTCTGCCCCTTGGGGAAAAATGCCCCCGGGCCGTTCAGGGATATAATTAATAAGCTGATGTGAAAAAGATAAATATAACAATCAACGGAAAAAAGATTCCCACCTTTGAGGGAAAGACTATTCTGGAATCAGCCGAAGAAAACGGAATATATATTCCGGCTCTTTGCTCCCACTCCGATCTTAAAGTAAAAGCAAACTGCAGAATCTGCTGTGTGGAAGTTTTAGGAGAGCTTGTGCCTGCTTGCTCTACAAATGTTTCGGAGGGGATGAAAGTGTCCACTGATTCTGAAAAAGTAAAAAGAGCAAGAAAAACCAATCTTGAGCTTCTTTTTGCGCAGCATGCGGAAGAATGCCATGACTGCGTCTGGAACGGGGCATGCGATCTTCTCAAAATAGCCGAAGAAAACAAAGTCAGAATAAATAAATTTAAAGACAGAAAACAGAAATTTCCTGTTTATCAGTTTGGACAGATTATCCAATTTGACAGTTCAAAATGCATAGACTGCGGAAACTGCATTGAAGTTTGCAAGATGCAGGGGGTGGGCTTCTTGGAAAAGAAAAATAACAAAAGCTTCAACCAGGTTTCCCCCTCTTCTAAGTGGAATGTTGATTGTATTTATTGTGGCCAGTGCATAACGCATTGCCCGGCAGGGGCATTTGAAGCAAAGGGGGAATTTGAAGAAATAGAAGAGCCATTAAAAAACAAAAGCAAAAAGATTATCTTTCAGTTTGCTCCCGCAGTAAGATCCAGCATAGGAGAAGAATTCGGGATGAAAGAAGGATCAGTTGTTACGGGTAAGATAGTTTCAGCTCTCAAAAAGTTGGGGGCTGATAAGGTTTTTGATATTTCAGTCGGAGCAGATTTCACTACAGTTTTTGAGGCAAAAGAGGTGGTAGAAAGGATTAAAAAGAACAAAAATTTGCCAGTTCTCACCTCGTGCTGTCCTGCCTGGGTCAGGTATGTGGAACTTCATTATCCCAAGCTGATCAAGAATCTTTCTACCGCAAGATCTCCTCATATTATTTTAGGAGGGCTTATAAAAACATATTGGGCCGAAAAGAATAAAATAAGCCCTAAAGACATAATAGTTATTTCAATAATGCCGTGTGTCGCCAAGAAATATGAAATATTAAAACCAAGGCTTAAAATAAAAGGGTTTAAGCCCGTTGATTATGTTTTAACTGCCAGAGAATTTTCAAGACTGGTAAAATCAAAAAAGATAGATTTCAAAAACCTCAAGCCCAAAAAAGCTGATAATGTTTTTGGGGATCCTTCGGGAGCCGGAATTATTTACGGAGCTTCCGGCGGAGTTATGGAATCGGCTTTTAGAACAGCATACGAAAAGCTTTCGGGAAAAAAATTAAAAGACGTAAACTTTATAAAAGCAAGGGGATTGAAAGGGATAAAAGAAGCGGAGATTAAAATAGGCAAAGATATTAAGAAAATAGCCGTTGTGTCAGGATTGGGAAACGTGAAAGAAATTCTTAATAAAGCATTAGAATATACCTGCATAGAAGTTATGGCTTGTCCTGGAGGATGCATAGGCGGGGGAGGCCAGCCGATGCCGGTAAATGATCGGATAAGGCAAAAAAGATCAGAATCGCTTTATTCTCTAGATCGGCATAAAAAGATCAGAAGAGCCCATGAAAATCCGATCGTAAAAGAAATCTTAAAGGAAAATTTAAGCAGAAAAATCTTCCATACTTATCATGATAAAGAATTTAAGAATAAAAATAAGATAATATGAAGTCATCAATTTTAACTCTTGATAGGGTCTGGACGAAAACGGCCTTGTTTCTATTTTTTCTATCAATGGCAATTTTAGCTCCTTTTATAAAAATACAGCTCATAACCGGGACTATTGTAAATATGGTTTTATTCCTTTCGGTTTCTCTTCTGGGGATTGAGGCCGGAGTTCTTTTGGGATTTATGCCGAGCATTGTTTCGGGATTCGTGGGTTTTGCGCCCCTTACGCCTTTTATCCCGTATATTATAGCGTCAAATGCCATTTTAGCTGTTTCTTTCGGTCTTATTGGAAAAAAATGGGGTTTTGTTCCTGCCGGGTTGGCGAAATTTGGGTTTCTTTGCATTTCCTCCTATTTTATGGTAATCTTTGTGGGGCAACCGGGACTTCCCCCAGCAATGCTCTGGCTTCAGATAGCGACTGCCTTGGGAGGGGGAACCGCCGCCCATTTTTTGTTAAGAAGGATTTAATGATTTGTTAACTTTTCATGGTTTAAACTTGCATTATGCGGGAAATAAACCACAAAGGTTATCAAATTAAAGCGGACGCGTATCAAGACGAAGAAGGGAAATGGGTTCCAAGAGCAGAAATTTCTCCGATAGACGGATCTAAAAACATAGAGGAGAGCCCCCTTGTATGGCTTTCAGAAAAGTTTGAAGATAGGCCAAAAGCAGAAGGATTTGCTTTGGAAAGCGCCCAATTTTATATAGATACTAATTTTTAAACATATGAATACCAAAACAGCAATTTTTATAGTCATCGTTTTTGTTTTGATAGTTGCAGGAATAACAGCTTATTACTATTGGACGGAGCCCGGATTGGCCTCTAAAACGGGCTTTATAGAAGGAGAGGCGGAATACCCTCAAGGAGATGCACCGGAGGGTTTTAAGGTTTGCGCTATTAATTTAGAAAATGAGAAAGAATTTTGCTTTGACGGGGCAGGAAATTACAGAATAGAAGTTCCTGAAGGAAGCTACAGGATTATAGCTTTTTATCCCGGTTCGGAATTTAAAGGATATTATACGGAATTGGCGGCTTGCGGAATGGAAGAGGGATGCGGTTCGCATGATATAAAAGAAACGCAAGTTTTGCCGGATAAAACTATTTCCGGAGTAAACCCCTCCGATTGGCATATTCTTTCGGGAGATATCAGGATTTTTTCTCCTTATTCCGGCCAGGAAGTTGAAAATTCAGTTGATATCAAAGGCGAAGCAAGGGGGGGGTGGTTTTTTGAGGCAGATTTTCCGGTGAAGATAGTAAATGAAGATGGAGAGGTTTTAGATCAAAAACCTGCTTCGGCCCAGGGCGACTGGATGACAGAAGATTTTGTTCCTTTTTCTGCGACTCCGGAGTTTTCTCCCAATTCTGAAACCGGAAAAATTATTTTTGAAAAAGCGAATCCGTCGGGCCTAGAAGAAAATGCCAGAACGGTTGAAGTTCCCGTTGTTTTTAAAATAGATTCAAGCCGGGAAGATCTTGCTAAATCCAAAGCAGAGGCATGGATAAGAAACAGCGCTCCGACTTATAAATTTGACGGGATGAATCTTAAATTTGAAAAGATAACCAAAACCGGAGAATGCGCAAATTGCTTTGAGGCGGAGTATAGCTTTTCTTCAAGAAATGCAGGGTATGGCGACAGAGAGGGGGAAAGTCTTGCGCAAGTCATTGTGGATCATAGAATAAATATATCAGTAAAAAACGGAATTGTAACCAAAGCGGTCACAGACAATAAATACGACGAGATAAGAGAGAGATTTATAAATCTATAAAGTTTTCCACAGGCATATTCTCTAGTTATGGTAAAATACCTAAAAAAGGTCGTCTTTTCTAAATCCTTTTTAATATATGAAAAACTTAAACGTTCTTGACGCAATCGCAGTAATTTTAGTGGTTATAGGAGGATTGAACTGGGGGTTGGTCGGCCTTGCCGATTTTAACTTGGTCTCTGCGATTTTCGGAGAGACTGTGATCTCCAGCATAGTTTATGCTTTGGTCGGACTTGCTGCGATCTACGTAGCTGTGGTTTCATTCAAGCTGGGCAAGAAATAAGCCGCTTATTAAGAAAGAAGCTTTTTTGAGCTTCTTTTTTAATTGCAGATTTTCTGCTAATATGGAATAAATTTATGGGCGAATTATACATAGTGGCAACCCCAATAGGAAATTTAAAAGATATAACCTTGAGATCCTTGGAGGTTCTGAAAGAAGCTGATTTTGTACTTGCCGAGGACTCCAGAGTGACATCAAGGATACTGGATAAATTTGGGATAAAAAAAGAAATTATCAGTTATCATCAGCATACAAAAGATGAAAAAACATCCTATATCCTAAATCTCTTGAAAAAAGGGAATAAGCTGGCTTTGGTGTCTGACTCCGGAACTCCGGGAATTTCCGATCCCGGCAACATGCTTGTGGAAAAAGCATCAGGATTGGCAAGAATAATTCCTATTCCGGGGCCTTCGGCTCTGACGGCGCTAGCAAGTATAGCTGGTTTTAGCATGGACAAATTTATTTTTCTGGGTTTTCCTCCCTCAAAAAACAAAAGAAAAAAGTTTTTTGAAGATGTAAGATCTTCAAAGTACCCGGTTATAATATACGAATCTACTCACAGGATAATAAAGACATTGGGAGATATCCAGGGCAATCCCAAAATCGTCCTAGGCAGAGAACTTACAAAGAAATTTGAAACTGTTTTAAGGGGAAATTTAGAAGAAGTGAAGCATGCTTTATCTCAGGGAGAAACTAGGGGTGAATTTGTTTTGATAATCAAGAATGAATAAAAAAGGTTTTTTCGCATTTATTTTATTTTTATTTTTTTCAGCCCTTGTCATAGGAAAATCTTTTATTTATTCTTTGGAGGCAGTAGAAAGCATATCTTATAATCCCGCAGAACATATCAATCTAAAAAGAAACCCTAAAATAGTTAAAACCTTTGAGGATGTGAAAATTGAGTTTATTGAAAACGGAACGGATTTTATAGAAGCCAATCTTTTAGAGATGAAAGTGATGCTTTATAAGGAAGGAAAAATTATTAAAGAAGCTGAAATCATAGCAAAGGGAAATCCAAAGACATGGGGGGAATCAGCCGCCGGAATCCATAAAATATTATCTGGGAATAAGGCCAGCTTCTCAAATATAGCAAAAGTCTTTATGCCGTATGCTCTTCATTATTTTGGGAAATACTACATTCACGGAGAGCCGTACTATCCTTCAAGAGAGAAGCTCAAATCTGTTTATTCGGGAGGATGTTTAAGATTAAAGGATAAAGATGCCGAAGAAATATATAAAATGTCAGAGCTGAATATGCCGGTTTTGGTTATAGACAGCAAAAAAGAAGACTTTTCTTTTAAGAGAGAGAAAATTCCCATGGGCGATATTTCAGCAGATGTTTTTTTGGTTGCAGACATAGGTTCTGGCAAAATTCTAGCAGAAAAAAATAAAAATAAATCCTTTTCTTCCTATTCTTTTGACCGGCTGATGACCGCAGTTATAGCGGTTGAGGTTATAGATCTTGAAAGAATCCTAGGAGGATACACTGTCTTAGAATTGCTTTATCCTCTTTTTTCGGGGCAGGCATATCCAGCTGAGCATTTCAAATCTTTTTTAGGAGAGAAAAGGTTGCCAAAACTTATCAATGATAAATCAGAGTCCCTTCTTATAAAAAATATTAAAGATTCAGAAGATGCATTTCGGCTTGCAAAATATATAACTAATACCAAGCCTCTTATCTGGAAAATAACAAAAGGAGATGGGGTTGCGGGCGTATCTTCAAATCTTAAGGATTTTAAAAGCAACAACCTTTTTCCGGACAACAGTTCTTTTATTGGCGGAGAATCAAGTTCTGGAGAAGGCATCTTTGTGTTTGGCGTAAAAGATAAAAAAATAGCTATCATACTTTCAGAATCCGAAAATTTGGCTGAAGATGTCGGAACTCTCTTGACATGGGTTTCCCAAAGCTATTTTAAGATGCTATAATAAAAATATGAGTTATATTCTACGAATTCCCGCGATGCTTATCATTGTCGATCCGGGAATGGTTTGGAATATTGAAACGAAATAACAAGCTATTCGTTATTATCTATGGGAAAGAGCGCTATAATTATTTTATTTGTTCTGGCGGTGATTCTTTTTCTCATTTTTTTATACAAAAGAGAGCCAGAAAAAATTGAAAATAGCGAAGTCTCAGATTCCGAGATTCTTGATTTTTCTCTTGAAAAAGCGAAAGTGATTGTGAACGAGACCTTTAAGGATGCTCTTGACTTTGCAAAAGAATGCAAAGAATCTGCGGGGAGGACTTGGTGTTCGGGAACCGCGAAGAAATGCTCTGCTAGGGTGGAAATAGCAGCCCTGGCTAGAGATTACGGAGAGTGGGCAGAATACTGGAATTTAAAATTCAACCAAAAACAGAAGAAGGAAAAAATCGAAGTTATTTTAAAGCAAGGCAATACTTTTTACCAGATAGACGCGGGTAGGAAAATGTCTTCTCTCTATCGCGAGGGATATGACTTTACTGTTTCAATGACGTGGGATCAAGGGTGCGACCCCGAACTTTCTGTGGAAGAAATTACAAAAACTTTAATAAACAATATAAATAAATATTTTTAATTATGTTTGAAAATAGAAAACTAACGTCTCTTTTCCTAGCGGTTCTTTCGGTTTTTGTCATAGCCCTTATAATATCTTCTTCTATATGGGCTTATAGCAAAACAAAGGAATTGCGTTCCAAATCAGAGATTTCTTCTTCGGGGGTAGGGGAGATATATGCAAAGCCAGACACAGCCCTGATTTCTTTTTCGGTTATTACTGAATCAAAGGATGTTTCTGATGCTCTAGAGAAAAATTCAGAGAAAATGAACAATATTATAGAATCCCTTAAGGAAATAGGGGTAGAAGAAAAAAACCTTAAAACATCCTCCTTTAATATTTACCCGAAATATGACTATATTGACTATGCATCTAAGGGAACAAGAGTTCTGGCTGGATACGAAGCCAGAAACGAGCTTCAGGTGAAGCTGGGAGATATTTCTAAAATAGGATCTGCTATAGAAATGGCGGTTTCAAGGGGGGCAAACGAGGTGAGTAGCTTAAGCTTGATAATTGAAAATCAGGAAGAATTTGAAAAAATCGCAAGGGAAGAAGCAGTTAAAAAAGCCAAAGAAAAAGCAGAAGAGCTGGCCGGCGCTTTGGATGTAAAACTCGGGAAAATTATTGCATACTCTGAAAACAACTATGTTCCGTATTATAGGGATTATGCTAACATGTCGTCTGAATCAAGCTATGCTCCCGAAATAGAGCCTGGAGAGAATAAAATTCAGGTCACAGCCGTAATTACTTACGAAATATATTAAGGGTCTTAATAAGATGAACAAACAAATTCCAACAAGTCTGGCCATCGTAATCATTCTCGCCTGTTCAATTGTGGCGGGAGGGCTGGTTATTTGGCAGGTGATCTAGTTTTTAATTAAAAATACAAACTTCTTTTTATACAATATAAGTATGAAAAGAGGTTTTTCCGTTATATGGGTTTTATCTTTGACGCTGATTATTTTAGTGGGTTTTCTTGTCCTTCTCTTTGTTTACTCTGTTTCAGCTGAAAATATTGTTTGGCAGGATAAATATTCGGTTGAGGATCAGCTCTCTTTGAGGGAGAAAGAATCTTTCAAAAGAATTTCCCAGATAGAAAGAGAATTGGGAGGAGGATCCTTTGAATCGGACCAAGCGTCTGCTGTAGTCAAGCTGTGGTGTCCGGATGATAATTATGAGCAGAACGCTTTCGTGAATATAGGATCGGGGACAATAATAAGCTCGGATGGCATAATCCTTACAAACAAGCATGTTGTCCTGAACCAGGATGCAACGGTCATAAGGTCTTCTCCTGCCTGCTATGTGGGGGTGACAGAAGATATATCAAAGCCCGTTGATTTTAAGTATACTGCAGACATAATAGCTTCTTCACCCGCTTCTCCAGGAGTTTTCAGTTTTGACGTGGCTGTGTTAAAAATCACAGAGGCATGCGTTTACTGCGCCGGGGAAGAGTCCTTTCCCGAAGAATTTCCTTACGTTGAGATGGGAAACTCTTCATCCCTTTTCCCGGGAGACGAAGTTTCAATTATAGGATATCCTGCCATAGGGGCGGGAACTTGGAATTATACCCAAGGAATAATTTCAGGGAAGCTCGGTGAATTTATCTTGAAAACAGACGCAAAAATAGATGCCGGTAATTCCGGCGGAGCCGCCCTGAACGATAAAAATGAACTTATTGGAATCCCTGCCTGGATAATTTCGGGTGCCGCAGAAAGCATAGGATATATAATCACCATAGATGAGATCAAAAAATGGTACGAAGGAAGCGTCCTTCCCGGCCTGTAAAAAAGCTGTTATTATGGATATATGGAGTTTGAAGATATCCTAGATGTTATAGTGATCGCCGCCTCCAAAAAGGAAACCGTTGAAATTTATTATCCTAAGACAGAAAACAGCGGAGAGGGCTGGAGAGAGGTTGAGCCCTACAGCATTTCTACGGATGTTGGCAGAGAAGGGGAGCATTTAGTTTTGAGCAAAGAAATTGTGAGTCCGGGGCATATCCTGAATGCTTCTAACGTCGGATCCAATCATTGCAGCTCTTTTATTTTTTCAAAAATTAAAAAAGCCAGGCCGACAGGACGAAAGTTTATTCCCAGATGGCCTGTTGAATTCATATGAAAAAAGAACTCGTTCTCATCTTTTTAATCATCATATCTTTTGCAGCCGCGTTTTTTCTTTATCCTGTCCTTCCGGACAGGATTCCTATCCACTGGAACGCTTCGGGCCAACCCGATGATTTCGGATCCAAAGAATTCGGGACATTTTTCTTGCCGGTTCTTTCTCTCGCAGTTTATCTGTTAATGTTCTTATTGCCAAAAATAGATCCTTTGAAGAAAAATTACGAGAGCTTTGAAAACGCTTATTTCTGGATAAGATCCTCAATGATAGTATTTTTTCTGCTTCTGCACGGATTTGTTTTATCTTATGGAATAGGATACAGGTTTAATATCAATTATTTAATAATTCCTTTAATATCCCTGCTTTTTGCAGTCATAGGGATATTTCTTCCCCGCATTAAAAAAAACTGGTTTGTGGGCATTAGAACTCCCTGGACCATACAGTCGGACAGGAGCTGGGAAGAAACGCACAACTTTTCAGGAAAGCTCTTTATAGCTGCGGGGATAATTTCTTTTTTTGGGATTTTTACTCCTTTTCCCTATATTCTCCTTGTGGCATCGGCGATATCGGCTTCTGTCGCTTCTGTAGTTTATTCCTATTTTTCTTTCAGAAAAAATGGCTGATTATTCAAAGGTATATTCTTTCTCCAAGCTTGATACGTTTGACAAGTGCAAACAGCAGTATTCTTTTAATTATCTTGACCCCGATATTTCTCCTATAAGAAAGCAGTTTTTTAAGCCCAGAGACTATACTACAAAAGGCCAGGCGGTGCATGGAGCTATAACCCTTTTTTATTATTATCCCAATAAAAAAAGAACATTTTCAAATCTTAAAAAATGCCTGAAGAAAGCCTGGTATTCTGAAAAGGACGCATCAAAACCACCCCCCTTAGGAGAGGTCGGGGGATTTAAAGACTTGCTTCACGAAAGAAAGTCTTACAAAGAATCTCTGATTCTTCTCCGGAACTTTTTTAATTTGGAAAGCCAGAATCCCAATCTTTTTTATGTTCCGGTCAGGAATATAAGGGAGTCGTTTGAAGACTACGAAAAAATGATTCAGCCCATAGGCGGCAAATATCTGATTTCAGGCAAATTTGACAGGATAGACGAGACGGAAGGGGGCGGGCTGAAGGTTATTGATTTTAAAACAGGAAAAAGCAAATCAAGCCCTTTTCAGCTTGAGGTGTATAAGCTTCTTGCAGAAATGAATTTTGGCAGGAAAGTTGAGCAGGCCAGCTTCTATTATCTTTTTAATAAGAAAATAAAGGATGTAAATATAAAAGGAATCAAATCAAAAGATATTAGAAATAAAATAATGGAAAAAATAAAGGAAATAAATAAGACCAAAGAATTTCCGGCAAAACCCGGCAGGTTCTGTTCCCACTGCGACTTTAGAGAGATATGCTATGCTTTTGGCGGATCAAAGGAGAAGTTTTTAAAACTATTTTAATTTTTAAAAAGTAAAATAAAGTTATGAAGCTATCCAGCCCCGCTTTTGAAAACAATGACTTTATTCCGCAGAAATATACCTGCGACGGAAAAGACGTAAATCCTCCCCTTGAAATAACTGACGCCCCTGAAGGAACGAAAAGCTATGTTTTGATCGTAGATGATCCCGATGCGATGACCGGAGTCTGGGATCACTGGCTTGTATATAATATAAAGCCGGATACAAATATAATAGAGGAAGATTCTGTCCCTGGCATTCAGCTTGAAAATAGTTTTGCCAAGGATTCTTACGGCGGGCCTTGTCCGCCCTCGGGCGCTCATCATTACAGATTTAATCTCTACGCTTTAGATACCGAGCTTAAACTGCATCCCAAGTCGTCAAAGCAGGACCTTATCTTTGCGATGGAAGGGCGAATCCTGGCGCAATCAGAACTTTTGGGTTTATACACCAGAGAATAAAACCCTCTCCCCAAATCAGAATTTTTTTGTTAGAATCAGGGCATGAAGTTTTCGGTCCTGAAAAGCTCTAAAAAAAATAAAGCCAGGCTTGGGTTGATTGAAACAGAAAACGGAGTGGTAGAAACTCCCTGCCTTGTTCCCGTTGCAACCCAGGCCTCTTTGAAGTCCCTTGATTTTAAAAGGGTTGAAGAAACAAAAACCCAGATACTGATCGCCAATACTTTTCATCTTCATTTAAAGCCCGGAGAGGCTCTAGTGCAAAGATCAGGAGGCCTGCATAAATTTTCTGGGTGGAATCGGCCGTTTATGACTGATTCCGGAGGATTTCAGGTTTTTTCTCTTGGCTTCGGAAGAGATCAAAATGTCGGAAAGATTTTAAAAAACAAAAAAATATTGAGCACCTCTTCAACTCCGAAAAACGTTAAAATAATGGAGAAGGGAGTCTTTTTTAAATCTCCTGTTGACGGAAAAAAGCTTTTTTTGGGCCCGGAAGAATCCATTAAAATACAGGAAATGCTTGGAGCAGATATTATTTTTGCATTTGACGAATGTACCTCTCCCTTGGCAGAAAAAGAATACGTGGAAAATTCTCTTGAGAGGACTCATAAATGGGCTAGCGCCTGCTTAGGGGCGAAGAAGACCAATCAATCGCTTTACGGAATTGTTCAGGGAGGGAGGTTTAAAGATCTTAGAAAAAAAAGCGCAAAGTTTATATCCTCCCTTGATTTTGATGGATTTGGAATAGGGGGCGAGTTTGGAAGCAATAAAAAGAAAATGGCTGATATGATAAGGTGGGTGGTCAAAGAATTGCCGGACGAAAAGCCGAGACATCTCTTGGGAATAGGGTATTTAGAAGATATCTTACCTGTTGTAAAAGAGGGAATTGACACCTTTGACTGCATTGTCCCGACAAGATTTGCAAGACATGGAATAGCTTTTACATCAGAAGGAAGACTGGATCTAAACAAAAGATTATTTTTAAAAGATCAAAAGCCGTTAGATAAAAAATGCGGTTGTTTTGTCTGCAAAACTCACAAAAGAAGCTATATATGCCATCTTTTTAGGGCAAAAGAAATGGCAGCTGCCAGTCTTGCCACTTTTCATAATCTATATTATTTTAATTCTTATGTGGAAAAAATAAGGAATGATATCAAGACTGGAAGACTATAATTTACGCATTTTCAGCAAATGTTAACCTATTAATTGCTATTATTTTTCTGAAATGATATAGTTATAATATGATGAACGCGCAAATCCTATTGCTTAATTTATCGGAACTCTCCTTTAGGAGGCGCGCTTGAGATTTTCTTGAGAAATCCGGCTCCTCCTTGAAGGGAGGAGCTTTTTGTTCATTCATTGTTCTTTGGAAAGGAGAGAATCATGGACGCTGCTGTAATGGAGAAAATAGAGCTGGGCTACAAGTACGACGAAAGTGAAACCGAAGATCCAGCGCTGAAGCTTGCAAAGTTCCAAATGGCTCAAACAAATTCATTGTGCACCGTTGCTCTGGAACTTTCGGACTGCAGAAGGGGAGCTGGTTGCAGCGAAACTGATCCTCGCGAAGCTTTAGCAAAAGCTATGAAAGATGCCTTGGGAATAGAAATAAAATGGAGAGAGGAGCTTCCGGGCCAAACCGTAGCTTTCTTGGACGAAAGGTCTATATCCTTTAGCGGAATCAACCTGAAGGATATGGCCGAAGCATGGGTCAATGGGCTCGTCTTATGACGAGCCCCTTACTTTTCCACAGTTGACCTATGCTCCAGAAAGAATATAATTAGTAATGATTACTATTATGAAAGAAAGGATAACTCCCCAAAAAACTTTTATAATCTCTTATCTTAGGAATGTAAAAACTCACCCTACCGCAGAAGAGGTGTATGAAGCGGCGAAAAGAAGTATGCCCAAAATAAGCAGGGGGACTGTTTACAGAATATTGGGGGAGCTGAAGAAGAGGGGGGATATTAAGGCAATTTTAACCAAAGGTTTTGTACATTTTGACGCAGACACGTCTCCCCACTCTCATTTTATATGCGAAGCTTGCGGAAAGGTAATAGATGTTTCTGGAATCTGCTCAAAATGCGGAATATTAAAGAACAAAAAACTAAAGGTCGGAAAAATAAACTACTATAATATACATTTTTATGGAAAATGCAAAAATTGCATGCTACGACTGCAAAAAAGAACTTGAGGACGGCCTTACTCTTGTTTACGACGATTCCGGGAAAAAGATTACTGTTTACAAATGCAAAGAGTGCTATAAGAAAAATACCTCCCTTTCAAATTTCAGGAAATGCGAAGTTTATTCTAGGATCGTGGGGTATATAAGGCCGGTGGGCCAGTGGCATATAGGGAAAAAACAGGAGTATTCTGAAAGAAAAGAGTATAAACAAAATATTTAATTCAAACATATGTTATCTCAACTTCCAACAAACATAGATAAAGTTCCCAAAGAAAAACTAAATCAGGAAATCCTTAGAGCGGGGATGATAGCAGAGCTAGACGCTGTTAATTTTTATGAACAAATGGCCGAACTTGCGACTGACAAGTCGCTTAAAGAAATCCTTCTGGATGTGGCGAGAGAAGAAAAAACCCACGTGGGGGAATTCCAAACATTGTTATTAAGGCTTGACCAGGAACAGGGTGAAGAGCTTGAAAAAGGCAGAAAAGAAGCAGAAGAACATGTATAGTCTGCCTAAGCTTCCTTACGGGTATAAAGACTTGGAGCCCTACATTTCAGAAGAACAGCTTTTTATCCATCACACAAAGCATCACAAAGGATATGTGGATAAGGCGAACAGTCTTCTGGACAAAGGCGTCTCAAAGCCTCTTTCTTTCAATCTGGCAGGACATATCCTGCATTCTCTTTTTTGGGAAAATATGAGAAAAGAGTCGGGCGATCCTGAAGGCAGGATAAAAGAAGAGATTGAAAAGAACTTTGGAAACATTGAAAATTTCAAAAAACTATTCTCTGAAACCGCAGTTTCAGCAGAAGGTTCGGCTTGGGCAGTTCTTGTTTATGAGAAATTTTCAGGAAAACTCCTTTTAGAGCAGATAGAAAAACATAATCTATTTTTGTATCCCGAATCAAAAATCCTTCTTATTTTGGACGTCTGGGAGCATGCCTATTACCTTGATTATAAGAATGAGAAGGCAAAATTCGTAGAGAACTTTTGGAATATCGCGAATTGGGATAAAGCAGGCGAGCGGCTTGAATCTGCAATGGGATAAATGGTATAATCTTGCTAATGATAACATTAGCCAAGGTTAAGAAAAACAAGCAGATATTGGAGTTTATAAACAAAACAGAAGCCGCACTGAAGAAGCTGGCCTATACCGATCACGGCTTAAGGCATTCTGCTGTAGTTTCTGACAGGGCTCTTGCTATAGCAAAAGAGTTGGAATTGTCCAAAGAAGACCAAGAAGCAGCTGGAATAGCCGCTTTTTGCCATGACATGGGCAATTTCATAGGCAGGCCGTTTCATAATTACACGGCGGCTATCCTTTTTCATCAGGTTTTTCAGAAAGAATCGGATGCAGTCCAGATTACCAAAATTATGCAAGCCATATCCTATCATGACGAGAAGGTAAGGGAGCTTGCTCTGACTAATCCTGCTTCTGCGGTAGTTATTCTGGCTGATAAGGCGGATGTCCATAGGTCAAGAGTTTCTTCCAACCGGACAGAAGATGTGAGAAAAGATATACATGACAGAGTAAACTATGCGACCGAAAAAGCCGACTTAAGAATAGACAAAGAAAAGAAAAGGATAATACTTGCCTTGAAAATAGATACGAACTTTTGCCCAGTGATGGAATACTTTGAGATATTTACGGACAGAATGGTTCTCTGCAGGAGGGCCGCAGAATATTTGGGATACAATTTCGGCTTAGTTATTAATGATTTTGTTTTGCTATAATTTTTATATCCCATGAAAAAGATCTTATTCTGTTTTTTATTGTTTTTCTTGCCCCTTTTTGTTTTTGCAAAAGAGGCAACGATTGATTTTTTTTACAGCCCCACATGCCCCCATTGCGCAGAGGAGAAAAAGTTTCTGGATCAGCTTGAAAAGGACTATCCAGATCTTGTTATAAACAGGTATTCTGTCGCAGAATCGGAAAACATAGGCAAGCTGAAGCAGTATTACCATGACTATAACGTGCCCGAATATTACCACGGCATGGTTCCTGCCACATTTACTAAAGCCAGATATTTCGTAGGATTTGACGGACAGGTGGCAAAAGACATAAAGAGCTGTTTGGACGACATATGCTATAAAGACGGAGTTTCGGGAGACAAAACTACTGCTATTGATATGGAGGGGAATGTAAGAATTCCTTTTTTAGGAACGATAAATACAAAGAACTATTCCTTACCGCTTCTCGCCGTTATTTTAGGATCCTTGGACGGATTCAACGTTTGCTCTTTGGGCGCCCTAGTCTTGATACTCGGGCTTGTTTTGGCCTTTAAGTCTAGGAAAAGAGTGCTTCTTTTCGGAGGACTTTTCATTTTTACAACGGCTCTTATTTACGGACTTTTAATAGTGGCTTGGTATAAAATATTTGCTCTTTTCGTCCCGTATATGAAGCTGATGCAGTTTTTAGTCGGTGTTTTGGGGATTATAGGAGGAGCATATTTTTTAAATGCTTTCTTAAAATTCAGAAAGCATGGGCCTGCCTGCGAAGTTTCAAAAATAGGCCTTATATCTAAAATTACATTAAGATTCCAAAATCTTTTCAAAGAATCAGGGAGCATTGTTTTTCTTTTGGCATTAGTGCTTTTATTCGCAGGAATAATCACGATCATTGAGTTTCCCTGCTCTGCGGTAGTGCCAGTTGCTTTTGCGGGGGTTTTGGCTCAGGCAGGGCTTTCAACTTTTCAATATATTGCCTATATTTCTATTTTCGTCCTTTTTTATATGCTGGACGAAATCATAGTCTTTTTGATAGCCTTTTTCTCTATGAAGATATGGCTTGCATCAAGCAAAGTTGTAACATGGGCGGCATTGGCCGAAGCTGTTATTCTATTTATTCTCGGAGCTTACTACCTTTTTAATCTGATCTAAAACCTTTCTTTCCTCGTCTGTTTTTAGTCTAAGCCCTGCCTTATATAAAAAATGAGCCTATAAAAAATGAGCCTCGCTCATTTTTCGATGAGCCAGGCTCATTTTTTAACTCATTTTTTAAATGGGCTTTTTTGTTTTGGCCGGATAGGGTAAAATAAAATATATGGATAAGACTGAAGAATTAAGAAAGATAAAAGAGGAGATTATTGCGTCAAAAGACCTCCCTCTTTATAATTACAGAATAGAAAACAGTTATTTTCCGGTTATAGGAGAGGGGAGCCATGACGCTGAAGTTATGTTTGTGGGGGAAGCCCCCGGGCGGAATGAGGCCAAGCAGGGCAGGCCTTTCTGCGGATCGGCGGGAAAAATGCTGGACAATCTTTTAAAAACAATAGGATTGGAAAGAGGATCTGTATATATCACTAATATTGTAAAAGACAGGCCTCCTGAAAATAGAGATCCTGAAGAACAGGAAATCTGCTCTTACAGTCCATATTTGGTAAGGCAGATTGAGATAATAAAACCAAAGATAGTCTGCGCCTTGGGCAGGCACTCAATGAAATTTATTATGGAAAAATATAGGCTTCAAAAAGAGCTTGATTCAATAAGCAGGATACACGGCAAGCTATTCCAAGCAGAAAGCTTTGCATTTATCCCGCTTTATCATCCTGCAGTGGCTATTTACAACGGAAATATGAAGAAAACCCTAGAAGAAGACTTTAAAATTTTGAAACAGTTTTTATGATCCTGCTTTACATAATAACTTCTACTTTTATTGTTTCTTTAATATCCTTTACGGGGATACTAGCTTTTATTTTAAAAGAAAACATCCTAGCCAAGATCAATCTTTTTTTGGTCGCTTTTTCGGCGGGCGCTTTACTGGGAGGAGCCTTTTTTCATCTTATCCCCGAATCTTTCCAGGAAGCAGAAAGCGCTTTTAAGGTTTCCTTTTTTATTCTTTTGGGATTCTGCGGATTTTTCGTCTTAGAACAGTTTATAAACTGGCATCACTGCCACAAGACTGTTCATCTAGCCCCCTTTTCATACCTGATTCTTTTTTCGGATGCTATTCATAACATAATAGACGGAGCCATAATAGCAGCTTCTTTCATAGTTTCTATTCCTTTGGGAATCGCCACTACGATGGCTGTGATTTTGCACGAAGTTCCGCAGGAAATAGGAGACTTCGGAGTCCTTGTTTACGGAGGATTTAAGAAGACAACAGCTCTCATATTCAATTTCTTGTCGGGGATAACGGCTGTTCTGGGAGGAATCGCAGGATTTTACCTTTATAACAAAGGATATTCCGTTGAGAATTTTATCCCGTTTGCCGCAGGCGGTTTTATCTATATATCATCCGCAGACTTAATACCCGAGATTAAAAACAGGTGCGGGCTTAAAACTTCTGTTCCTCATTTTTTCGCCTTTTTATCGGGAATTTGCATAATGCTTCTTCTGGGGTTGTTTTAATCAGAAAAAAATGATAATATTTGTTAGATGAAAAAAATAGCATTAATCATACTGGGAATAGTAATTTTATCCGGAGCTGTTCTTTATTTTGTCTTTAGAAACAAAGGATCAGAACCTGAATTATGGGAAGTAAAAAAAGGCTCTGTGGCGAGAGAGATTTCTGAAACGGGAACTGTTAAAGTTTCTGAAAAGATTAATGTAGGATTCAAGAATTCAGGCAGAGTAAAAACTATAGATGTCAAAGTGGGGGACAGCGTTAGAAAAGGCCAAAGGATATCCTCTTTGGATTCGGATCAGATCGCTATAGAGTTAAACGAAGCGAGGGCAGCTCTTGAAATAGCAAAGGCGGACTATCTTAAACTTTTGGCCGGGTCATCCGGAGAAGAGAGAAACTTGGCCTTGGTCGCTGTTTCAAATGCGGAAAAATCTTTCGCCAATGCCAAACAAAGTTTGGCTGATATAGAGTCTTCGGCCAAAGAAGACACGGAAAACGCTTACGAAAACGCCATTGACGATTTAGAAGACGCAGAGCTCAAAACCTACAACGCTCTTGTTGTCGCCAAAGAAGTAAAGCTTAATTATTTCTTTTATGATGATCAGGAAAGTCTTGTTGTTTTAGAAAACTTTGCTAGTATCCAGAAGCTCTATAACAGTCTTTCTGCTTCAGTTTCAATATCCGAGACAGGATCTTTTAACGATGTTGAAAAGAGTCTTTTAGACGCAAGGACCTTTCTTTTTGATATTTCAGGAAACCTTGATTCAATCAGGGCAATGAGTGAAACGGTAAAATACAGGAATGTAGTTTCAAGCGCATATAAGACATCTTTGGATAATCATAAAGCATATTTAAATACAGCCAGAAACAATATTATATCCGCCCAGCAGGATATTTCTGCGGTTAAAGTATCTAATACTAAAAGCATAAATACAGCCAAATCGGCCGTGGATTCTGCGGAGGCGACTCTAAACACGGCAAAATACCAGCTTTTGCTTACAGAAGCTAACCCAACCGAAGAATCAAAGTCTTTGTATATTGCTAAGATAAGCCAGGCAGAAGCCAGAACGCTTCTGCTCCAGAATAAATTAGGAGATGGCGAATTAAGAAGTCCTGCGGATGGAAAGGTAGTTGAGGTAAATAAAAGGATAGGGGAAATAGCGCAGCCGACAGACTACATAGTTTCAATTATGCCTTCAGGGCCATTCCAGGTTGAGGTAGATATCTACGAAGAAGATATAGTGGAGGTAGAAGAGGGGAACCCTGCTGTTATAAATATACCAGCTTTTCCAGGAAAAGACTTTTTAGGAAGAGTTGTTTCTATTGATCCTGCAGAAAAGCTTATTGACGGAGTTGTTTATTATAGAATAAAAATTGACCTTGATCAGCCGGAAGAAAATATGAAACCCGGAATGACAGCGGACGTAATAATACAAACGCTAAAGAAAGAGAATGTCTTGGTTGTTCCCAGAAGCGCATTAAAAATTGAAGGGGGAATAACCAAGGTCAGGGTGAACGTCAATGGGAGAATAGAAGAAAGACAAATAAAAACAGGACTCTTTGGGGAAGATTATGTAGAGGTCATTTCTGGAATTTCCGAGGGGGAAAAAGTAGAAATTTAGCTATGGCAGAAGATATTTTAAGACTGGAGGATATCTGGAAAATATATGAGTTTGGCCAAACATCTCTCGCCGTATTGAAGGGAATAAGTTTTAGCGTGGATAAGGGATCTTTTGTGGCAATCATGGGTCCTTCAGGATCAGGAAAATCCACTTTGCTCCATATGATAGGAGCTTTGGATACTCCGACTAAAGGAAAAGTGTATATTGCAGGGAAAGATATTTCCAGATACTCCGAAGACGAACTTGCCGGAATAAGAGGCAAGAACATTGGTTTTGTTTTCCAGCAATTTAATCTTTTTCCTAATCTTACCGCCCAGGAGAATGTGATTTTGCCTATGGTTTTCCAGAAATCTCCAGAAAAAGAAAGGGTTAAAAGGGCCAGAGAACTTTTATTTTCTCTAGGGCTTGAAGACAGGATACATCATAGGCCGGCAGAGCTTTCTGGAGGAGAAAAGCAAAGAATAGCCATAGCGAGGGCTCTTGCAAATGATCCTGAAATAATAGTTGCGGATGAACCTACGGGAAACCTAGATTCTGAAACCGGAAAAAAGATAATGGAAGTTTTGAGAACTCTAAACAAAGAAGAAGGGAAAACCTTGATTTTGGTAACCCATGATCCGAACATAGCCAAACTGGCAGAAAAAACTATCCATATTAAAGACGGGAAGATCCAATGATTAAAGAGTTTTTAAAAATAGCCGCAAAGAGCTTGAGAACAAGGCCTATGAGAAGCTGGCTTACAATGATAGGCGTGGTCATAGGCGTTTTTCTGATTATTTCTTTGATGTCGCTTTCTGAAGGAATAAAGGGAGCTATGATGAGCCAGTTAAGAATGATGGGCAAGGACCTAATAATGGTTTTTCCGGGAGAAATAAATGATTTTGCAACAACTTTCGGGGGCGGGCTGGAGCTTTCAGAAGACGATATAAAAGCGGTAAAAAAAGCGGAAGGAGTGGAATCCATAGTTCCAATGAATTACAAGGCGGAGACAGTGAGGCATCAGGGCAAGGTAAAAACCGTCCTTATAAACGGGGTTTCTTTAGAAGACGGACTGGATGTTCTTGAAAACGATTTTGGCTGGAATTTGGAGCAGGGAAGATGGCCTTCTTTGGGAAAAAAAGAAGCCGTTGTTGGGAATGCCGTTCCTTCAGAAATATTTTCAGGCATGAAGCCCGGAGACGAAATAAATGTTAATGGCAAAAAATTCAGAGTTTCTGGAATCTTAAAGTCAGTCGGAAACAAACAGGACGATTCTACTATAACGGTTGATCTTGATATGTTTAAAGATATTACCGGAGAAAGAAAAGGGGCTAAGATGCTGATTGCCAAAGCAGAAGCAGGATATGATACCGAAAGGGTGGTGGAGAATATAAAGGGAGAATTGTTTGAAACAAGAAAAAGAGTCAGAGGGCAGGATTCTCCTTCTTTTTCCGTTTTAAGTTCTGAAAAAGTGACAGGTATAGTTGATAATATCTTAGGAATCATCCAGATAGCTATAATTGGCTTTGCTTCCATTGCTATAATAGTCGGAGGCATAGGAATAATGAATACTATGTATACTTCGGTGCACGAAAGAATAAAGGAAATAGGCATTATGAAAGCTGTTGGCGCTAAAAACAAAGCGATAACAACCATATTTCTGATAGAGTCAGGATTCTTCGGTTTGTTTGGAGGGCTAGGGGGCATTATTTTGGGTCTTGTTGCTGCCAAAGGGGCTGAATTGGCGATAAGAGCCACAGGCTCAATGTATTTGAAGGCGTCTATAACTCCCCAGCTTGTTATATTCGGCCTTATTTTTTCATTTTTGGTCGGCTGTATCGCCGGCTATCTGCCCTCGCGTTCGGCGGCCAAAATGAGCCCTGTGGAAGCCCTCCGCTACGAATAGCATTGACATGGTTTCAAGCTTCTGATAAAAGAAACTCATACGGCACATCAGGACGGAATCTCTATGGCCCGAAGGGGTCGGCTCCTGCAAATGCAGAAAGAGGTTCAAAAAAGATCCTGATCTGCTGATAAACGGGAAGAGAGAGGACGAAGAGTGTAATGCGTGTCCTCTCTCTTCCATATTTGTTCTTTGTTTCGGGCGTGTAGCTCAACTGGTTAGAGTATTTCGTTTTTAAAACGAAAAGGTTACAGGTTCGAATCCTAACACGCCAGCACGAGTCAGCACAGTATCGAGCGAGACCTAAGTCTATTCAAAAACGGTTCTGATCCCAGAGCCATTTTTTGTTTGACTGGATTGTAAATATGATATAAATTAATTGCAGTTCGCCAGATGTAGATTTTGGCTTTAACAACTTAATAAAAAGAGAAAGGAGATAGACATGTTTGATAGAGGTACTATTATCACTGCCACAGCTTTAACTATTGAGAAGTATTCTATGGTTTCTAACAAGAAACAACCAGTGCCCGTTGCGTTTTCTGGCGGGAAAGACAGCCTGACTGCGATTCTTATCCTTCGTGAACTCGGGTACGATGTTAGGCCTGTTATAGCCAACAGGGGCGATGACCCGGCCTTTCAGCCAAGCCAAATCGCGGAAGCCCTAAGGGTTCGTAAGGGCTTGGACGCCGATGTTCTACATCTGCGCAACCAAGCATCTCTGCCTGGCATCAAAACTGCTGAAGCGGAGCAAATCAGAACCTGTTTGCACCGCGTCGACAATCTCGGCGTAAATGAATCGATGTGCACTCCGTGCTATAATGCAAGAACGACAGCGTTGATTGCATACGCCCGGAGTTGCGGAGCAGAAGCGTTCGTCATCGGTCAACACCTTGCCGACATGCTGACCACTTTGATGAAGTGCTATTGGACCGAGAAGTATTTTTCCGCCTTCACGAAGCCGCAAGGTATTGCCTACGACGGCTACAAGATGGCAGACTTCATCGCGTCCAGCACCATCGACTTGCAGTATGTTGAGGAAATGGCCAAAGATGGCCGTGCGACCACCGACGATCCCCCAGTTGAGAACATTAGCGACGGTGTCCGTCTGATTCGTCCACTTGCCGAAGTGAAGGAACGGGATATTGCGACGTTCGCCGGCAACTATCCTCACACCAGCACGAACTGCACGTGGCGCGAAAAGATGCCGTGGCCGTTCAGGCTTCTGTCGCAGCGAGATCTGTACAAACGGATCGCGGCTGACCCTGAAATCGAAGATTTCCTTTTCAGGCTTGTGATGTTCAATGTCAACGATGACGGAACGTTGAAACACAGGCCGAGGAACCAGAGGGAGGAGCTCTATCCGGGCTTTAAACCCTTTATCAAGAAGTTTTGAAAGGAGGTAAAAGCTATGATTATAGTTTCAGCATGTTTAGCAGGAATTCCCTGCAACTACGCCGGCGAAGCAACGCCAGACGAACGAGTCATCACTCTCATCAAGGATGGCTTGGCTTTTCCCGTTTGCCCGGAAGTTCTTGGTGGACTACCAATTCCGAGAAGCCGAACAAGGATTGTGGAGGGCGACGGTTACGCAGTTCTGGATCGGAAAAAAGGACTACTCACAGCCGACGGTAGAGATGTTGCCAAACAGTTTCTGAGAGGTGCCGAGCTTACTTTGAAAGTTTTGCGTCTGCTCGGAATTGACACTGTAATTCTGAAACAGGACAGCCCGTCGTGCGGCTGTGGCCGGACACTGGGTGGCTTGTTTGAGCCAACCAGAATCAAGGGCGACGGTGTCGCAACAGCTTTGCTCAAAAAAGAGGGTGTTGCAGTTTATCCCGAAGAAACCTTGGCAGATGATAAGTTTTTTGAGAGCCTGAAAGTCAAGCACTCAAAAAACAAAAAAGAACTCGTCCTGATCAGCATGTGCGGCCTCGGTATTCCATGCCAATATCGCGCGCGCTCATTTTCAAGGAAGAGCTTCATTGCCAAGCTGAAGGAGAAGTACACTCTCTGTCCGCTTTGCCCTGAACAGCTCGGGGGAATGCCCACGCCACGGGTGGCCTGTCGTTTAGAAAGAGGCCGAGTTATCGGCAAAGACGGCAAGGATTACACTCAGCCATACAGATCGGGAGCGTCTCTCGTTCTCGACTTCGCCAAAATGGTTGGCATAAAGAGGGCCTATCTTAAAAAGGGCTCTCCTTCCTGCGGAGTGGGCGGAATCATGAGAAAAATGCTTGAGGAGGCAGGCATAACAGTCCATCTCCTGTAAATAAAACAATCGAAAGAGCGTTTGGCGACGCTCTTCTTTTTTTTACTTCGGCCAGTTGCCGGCTATCAAATCTTTTTCAGTCATCACCTTAATTCCGTTTTTTCTTAATAGTGCAGCTGCTACACCATCGCCATCGATTAAATGACGCGATGCAAGATCGTCATAAATTTTGCCAACTCCACACGAGGGACTTTTAGCTTTAAGAATGGCGAGCTCAACATTGTTTTCTTTCGCGATTTGTAAAATTCTTTCTGCTCCAGTTATAAATTCATTAGTTACATCTTTGTTTTTAATAGACATAACTTTTGCTTTACCCCCGACAACATCTATTCCAGTTCCACCAACAATTTGGCTGGCATCTCTAGGAATGGGCAGTCCTCCCCAAACTTCAGGACACATAGCAATAAATGTCCCCTTATCTTTAAGGAATTCCAAAAGTTTTTCCGTCAAATCATTTTCTCCGTTATATTGGCAGTTTATACCCAATAAACAGGCTGATACTAAAATCATGTTTTCATTTTAGTATTTTCCTCAACTTTTATCAATTACTTAGTAGTGATAAGGTTTTGTCTTTTAATACTAACTTGTTTTTCAGAGAGCTAAGAAGCCCTCTTTTTTCTTCGGGAGCGTCTTCTCTCAAGAAGGAAATTTGACGAATATATTGTATTTTGCTATAATATAGCCAGTGTCAGGAGTTGTGCCTGGCGTTGATAATTGAATAATGACCGAAAAGCGGTAAAATAAGTGCAAGATGAACCAATCCCTACAAAAAAGAAAAGGAGGGAATTTCATGAATGGACAAGCGATAGAAACCATCAGCGTCCTTGATCTGACCGAAAGGTCGGAGAGAGAAACAACCGATTCAAAACGGATAATCAAAAGCAATGTTTTCGAAAAAAGAAGATTTCCTTACTTGCATCTTCTCCCGGCAATGTGGCTGCTTATCGGCTATGTTCTGGCAAAGAAAGCATTGTGGAAATTGATTTTTGGCTCCAGGCCGAAAATCAATTCCATTTTTTTCGACGGTCTGGGTCTGTACAGTAGAAAGGTAAAAGAGGGGGCGGCCTCATGGAAGGCGCTGGATGTTATTTACAATCACCCTTTCGAGCTAACAATCAATCCCAGCACATGGATCGATGAGTTTTGGTGGTTTTCTCAGAACTGCCAGGCGGTAAGAAACCGTTTCAAGCTGGTGAAACAGGAGGTGAGGAGAGCGATTCTGCATTTCGGCGAAAACGGCCAGGAAGTCCGGCTCATTTCCCTAGCTTGCGGTTCCGCCCAGGCTATACTGGAAGTGATAGCCGAACTCAAAACAAAGGGGGTCAGGGTTAAGGCATTGCTGATCGATGTTGAGCAGGAAGCGCTTGATTATGCCGAGAATCTGGCACAAAAAAATGGAGTAAGGGATCAGGTTCAAATAATCAAGGCCAATGCTTGCCAGACAGCCAGAATCATCCGAGGGTTCAGTCCTCATATTGTGGAGATGCTCGGATTGCTGGATTATCTTCCAAGGGAAAACGCTGTCCGTCTGATATCGAGTATAAACAAAGGATTGATACCTGGAGGAGTATTTCTGACCTGCAATATCCGCAATAATTCAGAACAGTATTTTGTTCGCTGGGTTATTGACTGGAATATGGTCTACCGCTCTCCTGCCGATTTGGCGGAGGTGATTGAGAAGTCAGGTTTCGATGCATACCGTATTGTTTATGAGCCCCTAAAAATACACGGGGTGGTGGTTGCGGAAAAATCTGAGTGACTATGTGAAGCCCGAATGCTATGCTATAATAAAAGAAGCTTAAGCATTCGGGCTTCTTTTTTGCAAGAATATGAATTTTTATGCGATTTCTGCATTAATTAATCTTGCGACAAGTTTAATCCTTGGAGGATTTGCTTTTTTCAAAAATCCCAAAAAAGCAATCAATATTTCTTTTTTTATCCTCACAATATCAATAGCCGTCTGGTCACTGGCTTATTTTTTATGGCAAATCTCGGATAACTATGATGCGGCTCTTTTTTGGACAAGAATGCTTTCAATAGGTTCTACTTTAATACCAATTCTCTATCTGCAATGGATTTTATTGGTTCTGGGGTTATTGAAAGACAAGAAAAGATTGGCTTTATTAATTTTCGGCTATCTTATAACGGCCGTTTTTTTATACTTTTCTTTTTCCGATTTGTTTGTAAAAGAAATAACGCAAGAGCTCAATTTCAAATTTTGGCCGAAAGCAGGGCCATTATATGGTGTCTATTTAGCTTTTTCTTATGTTGGTTTGATAGGTTATGGATTAATAGAGTTAATTAGAAGTTATTATAAAAGAAAAGGAGTCATCCGCTATCAAATAAAATATATAATTCTAGCCACATTTATAAGTTTTATCGGTGGCGCGACAAATTTCTTTCTCTGGTATGATGTTCCGATTCTTCCGATCGGAAATGTTTTGGTTGCTCTTTATACAATTATTCTTTTTTATGCAATGGCGAAATACAGATTAATGGATATCAGGGTTGTAATTCAAAAATTTATTATTTTTGTCGGAACGGCCGGCATTGTTTATGGAGCTTATTATTTAATTAATTGGTCCTACAATAAGTTTTTAGGAGGATCATATAATACAAAAACATATTTGATTGGATTAATCGTTGCTCCCTTGTTTGTAGGGGTATTTAATTTATTAAGTAAATGGATACGGATTTTTGCCAATAAATATTTATTTTTTAGTCTATACAATTATCAAAATACCATAGCGAATCTGGCTGGAGAATTAAATGACAGTATTGACTTGGACAAAATAGTAAATTCCATAGTTAATACCATAAAAGATACAATGCAGTTGAATAGGGCTGGAGTTCTTTTGATAGGTGAAGATCAAGGAAAGGTGCATTACAAGATAGCCAAGGTTATCGGATTTGACGAAACAAATGGCATAAGTCTGGTTAAAGATAGCTTTTTGACCCAGCATCTGCAGAAAACAAGAAAGACGTTGATAAGAGAGGAGCTATCTATTTTGATCAAAGAAACAAACAAGATAACAGAAAAGCAAAATTTCCAAAAACTGGAAAAGAACATGGAGAAGATAGAAGCATCTCTTTGTCTTCCTCTAATATCTGGAGCAAAGTTAATCGGAATAATAGTTTTGGGCTCCAAGCTTTCGGGAGACGCCTATAGCAAGGAAGATTTGCAATTATTGGAAATGCTTTCCAATCAGGCGGCTACTGCCATAGAAAACGCCAATCTCTACAAGAAAGTGCAAGAATTTAGCAAAACATTGGAGCAAAAAGTTGATGAGCAGACAAAAGAGATAAGACAGCAAAAAGAAGAAGTTGAAAAAGCCTATCAGATTGAAAAACAGGCACACGAAGATTTGGTGAAATTGGACGAAGCCAAAACTAATTTTATGCTTGTTACCCAGCACCATTTAAGAACCCCATTAAGTATTACGATGGGGTTTCTGGATCTTTTGTTAGGCGGGCATTTTGGCAAAATGCCAAAGAAAGTTCTTGAGACAATCCAAAAATCACAACAGTCAATTCAAAAAGAAATAGAAGTAGTTGACGATTTGCTAAATGTATCCGCATTTCAGCTCGGCCACGGATACGTCCAGCTTCAACCATGTATTCCGATAAGAAACATGCTCGAAGAAATTGTAGCCGACTTGGTGCCCGTAGCCGAGAAGAAGGAAATTTATCTTAAATTTGAATCCGAAGACGACATTCCCGAAATTACGGTTGACCGAAAGCAAATTAAAATGGCCCTGCAAAACATAGTGGACAACGCAATAAAATATACAAAAAAGGGCGGTGTAGTCGTAAAAATTAATTTGGAAAATGATAGAATAAACATAGAAGTCAAAGATACGGGAATAGGCATGGACGAGAACGACAAAAAATATCTGTTTGAAAAACCATTTCAACGAAGCGAAGAGGCCTGGTCCGCCAACGCAACCGGCAAGGGGATTGGCGTTTATCTTTCAGCTCAAATAATCAAAGCTCACGGAGGCGACATTAAGGCGGACTCTGCAGGCAGAGGAAAGGGAAGCACCTTTAATATTGAGCTTCCCGTGGACGCTACTCCTTTTGCAAACAAAAAGCCGATTTCTTTGGCAAACGGCAAATTAATAACCAAGTCATAATTATATAAAAATATGGCAAAAACAACTAAGAAGATTTTATGGGTTGAAGATGAACAAATGTTAATAGATCTTTATACTGAATTAATTAAAGAGATTAAGGGTGCAGAGGTTGAGTTTATGCAGCTTGGCCAGCAAGCCATAGATAGAATGAAAGAAATCCAGGCGGGCAAGGCAGAAAAGCCGGATTTAATAATGCTTGATCTTCTTTTGCCGGATGTAAACGGCGACAAAGTTTGTGAAGTGATAAGAGAGATGCCGGCTACCAAAAACATTCCTGTATTTGTGTTAACTAATTATGCAGGAGAGCAGATGGAAGATAAAATGACAAAGGATTTGGATGCCAAGGAATATCTTGTCAAAACCGTATGGACTCCCAATAAGCTTATACCTCTTCTTAAAGAAAAACTGGGGTTGAAATAGGAATATTAGACGGGGCGGCGAGACCCTGTTTTAGTGTCTCGTTTGTCTTGGCCGAGGATGGCTATTTGGCGGTCATCTATTGACCGCTTTTTCTTTACCTGATATTATTAAAACCGACTAATCAAGTCGGTTATGAGAATATCAAAGAAAACCCAATATGGATTGAGGGCTATGATACATATAGCCAAGAACGGAAAGAAATCTCTGAAAGAAATAGCAAAAGCAGAGAATATTTCTGTTGATTTCCTTGAAAAGATACTAAAAGACCTGCAGTCTAACGGCCTTTTAGTTTCCAAAAAAGGATCTTCGGGAGGATACTCTTTGGCAAGAAAACCAGAAAAGATATATGCAGGGGAGATAGTGGAGACGCTAGAAGGCATAGTTCCCGTTGAATGCGAAGGTTGCCAGATGGCAAGAATCTGCTCAAGCAAGAATATCTGGGATGATGTCAAAGACTCTTTGCAAGAAACTCTTTATTCTAAAACATTAAAAGATTTAATAAAATGAAGAAAGTGTATTTGGATTATGTGGCCACAACTCCGGTTGACCCTTTAGCTGTCAAAGAGATGGCTCCTTATTTCTCCGATAAGTTTGGAAACACCATGTCTCTTTATTCTTTGGGAAGAGAAGCCAAAAAAGATCTTGAAGAGTCAAGAAAAAAGATCGCCAGCTTGATTTCCGCAGACCCTGAAGAAATATTCTTTACCTCTTCTGCAACCGAAAGCAACAACACGATATTAAAGGGGATAAAAGGATCTCATATGGTAATATCATCCATAGAGCATGCCTGCATTATGGAGTCTGCTTTATGGCTTGAAAAGCAAGGGGCAAGGGTTACTAGGATACCCGTGGACAAATTCGGCCTGGTGAATCCTTTAGATATTGAAAAAGCAATTACCAAAGATACTGCTCTGGTTTCTATAATCCACGGATCCAACGAGGTCGGGACTATCCAGGACATAGGAGAAATAGGAAGAATCTGCAGGGAAAAGAATGTTCTTTTTCATACTGATGCTTCCCAGACTTTTGGAAAGATAAAAATAGATGTTGAAAATATTGACCTTCTCTCTGCAAGTTCCCATAAAATATACGGACCCAAAGGAGCGGGCATTATCTTCAAGAGAAAAGGAGTAGACTTAACTCCTCTGATTCATGGAGGGGGGCAGGAGGAGGGGTTGAGATCTTCAACTGTAAATGTTCCTTCTATTGTAGGATTTGCCAAGGCCTGTCAAATCGCAGAAGAAAGAATGGAAAAAGATTTAGAGAAGATTTCCCGATTGTTCAAAAAGCTTGTTCAGGAAGTTTTGAAGATAGATAACGTTTATCTTACGGGGCATCCCGAAAAAAGACTGAAGAATATTGCAAGCTTTTACTTTTCTTTCATTGAGGGAGAGTCTTTGGTTCTTTCTCTTGATCTTGAGGGAATAGCTGTCTCAACCGGATCGGCCTGCTCTTCAAGGAGTTTGGAGCCGAGCCATGTTCTTATCGCAATGGGTTTAGAACATGAGCAGGCCCATGGATCTTTGAGAGTTTCTCTGGGAAGAAATACCACAGAAGGAGAGATAGATTATTTCGTTGATAAACTTAAAGAATCAGTTAATAAATTAAGAAAAATATCGCCTCTATGTATTCAGAAAAAGTAATTGAACATTTCCAGAATCCCCATAACTACGGCAGAATTGAAAATCCTGACGGAATAGGAGAGGTGGGGAATATGAAATGCGGGGACATAATGAAACTTTATATCAAATTAAAAGGAGATGCTATTGAGGATATAAAGTTTGAAACTTTTGGGTGCGCAGCCGCCATTGCCACAAGCAGTGTCGTTACTGATCTTGCAAAAGGAAAAAGCATTGAAGATGCCCTGAAAATAAACGCTAAAGACGTAGTTGACTCCTTGGGAGGATTGCCGAATATAAAGGTGCACTGCTCTCTTCTTGCCATAGACGCTTTGTCTGAAGCTGTTTACGATTATTATAAAAATACAGGAAAAGAAATATCCGAAGATCTTAAAAAGAAGCACGAATCTATTAAAAAAAGAGATGATGAATAGGCTCGGGAGAGACTTTTTCTGCCGTCCCTCAATCCAGGTTTCAAAAGATATCTTGGGTAAATTTATTGCTGTCGGAGAAAATAGGGGCATGGTTGTTGAAACAGAAGCCTACATAGGCCCCCAGGACAAAGCTTCCCATGCCTTCGGAGGAAAGGTGACCGAAAGGAATAGAGTAGAATATCTTGAGGGAGGATTTGTCTATATTTACCTGGTTTACGGAATGTATTGGCAGTTAAACATAACTACGGATGGAAAAGGGTATCCGGGCTGTTTTTTGATACGGGCTTTGGATTGCGGAGGGGACATAAAGAAGACAAATGGGCCCGGCAAGCTTTGCAGGCATTTAGGGTTGGATAATTCTTTTTACGGAGAAGACGTTGCCGAAAGTGGCAGAATTTGGTTTGAGGATTCTAGAAACCGTTATTCTATAGCTTCGAGCCCTAGAATCGGAATAGATTATGCAGGACCCTACTGGTCCAGAAGAAAACTCAGATTCTATATCAAAGATTACGAAAAATACCTCCCTATGCCAACCAGCTAAAAGTAAGCTAAACTAGATTCAACCTTTTAACGCAACAGTTTTTTGAAAACCTCATAAGGGGTCTGCCATTTAAGGGTCTTTCTCGGCCTGCCGTTTAAGAGCCGTTGGACCTTCTTAATTTCTTTTCGCGATATC
>Ga0208375_1000235_pt1 | contig 86970 bp, 104 predicted proteins | sample RifOxyD1_FD_184038 | JGI IMG/M metagenome (GOLD analysis project Ga0208375, IMG submission 184038) | Soil microbial communities from Rifle, Colorado - Rifle Oxygen_injection D1 (SPAdes) | ecosystem: Environmental > Terrestrial > Deep subsurface > Rock core/Sediment | place: Rifle, Colorado... | reverse complement strand
CTTATTTCTGCAGGTAACGCGGTTAGCTTGTTATTACCTATTCTGAATGCTTCGAGATTTACCCACGCCTGTATCTGTGAAGGTAGGGTAGTTATTAAGTTGTTGCTTAGGTTGAGATCTACCACAGCTGTATTCTTTAAAAGATCTGCGGGTACTGAAACAAGCGAAGTGCCGTTTAAGTCAATTACTTTGTCTGTGAGAAGGTCAGGTGCAACAACTACTGGAGCGGGAGCACTATCAGCTACAATAGGAGCATTAACTACCGGGGTTACCACGGGAGTTGTTGATTTTTGATACTGGAACAAATAATAAACACCCAATACAAGAAGAGCCAAAATAGCTATGATTGGGAAAATAGATTTCTTCATAGCGCGATTATACCACTTCTCAGAATCTTTAAATTGGGAGAGCAACCGACTTATCCTTTTACTCCGAGCGCCGTAACAACTGACCTCGCGTTATCTTATTTACAGCTCCCACCGACACCCAAAGTACAACAGCCCATACTAAAAACCAGTACATACGGTACACACCTGTAGCCGAAATAGGCGTAAACATCAGCCAGAAAAATATCAGACTTGTATGCATGAGTACCGATAAGAGCAAACTTTTAGTGCGGCTATAGATCCAAACCATAAGAATTCTGTACGGTAGTAGAAATGAAAATAACGCCACACCGACAAAAAGAGCTACAGGAACTCCTTCAGCGGCAATAGCGCTTCCCCAAAAATTAACCAGAAAATGCCAGGCTCCCCATATCAATCCAAGTGATAGACCGGTTTTAAAAACATTAAAGCGGCGCAACATTATCGGAATAGCAAAACCCGTCCAACCGACCTCTTCCATTAATCCCCCAAGTAACGCCCCTATAAAAGTAAAGGACAACGTAACCTCACCTTCGCCTCCGGAAAATGCGGTAAGCACATACTTTTCAGAAAACTGAGAAAGAATTAAGTTGGAAATGATGAGAGAAAACGGTGCGATTAACAGGGCGGTATACCATCGGATATTTATTTTCGTTTTAAACAGGCGGTACGCATAATCCCTGAAACCTTCTTTACCACTTACCAGCGCGGTCATTAACAAACCGGAAATGGGAGGCCCGAGAAGAAAAGTCATTACTACTGCCGGTAAAATGCTAGGCGATGCCTGCGCCCGGGAATTTATAATGTCCGGTCCGACTATTAGTGCTACTATCCCCCACGACACAACAAAGGCCAGCACGAAGTAGAGTAGAAGAGCGTGTTTTTTTATAAGCAATCTCAAAGCGTTCATTTTTATACCCACGGAAGCTTTACCTTTTTCAAATAATCATTCCACGAAGCACCGTAAGCCTTCGATAAATATTTTTCTTCTTCCGGAGCGAACTTTCTTGAACCGATATATACGATAATTCCAATAAACAGTCCTAACCAGCTATTTAGTAAAAATCCTGCCCAGGGAAGCACTAAAAAGGACACCGCTGTGTAGAGCGGGTGCTTAACAATTACGTAAGGTCCGGTCGTAATAAGTTCTTTTTTCGGAACTTTTGTAAGGATTAAGTACACGGACCACGCCCACGTTATTATTCCGGGAATTAAAATAATTATTGAGATTGTTTTTAGAAGTTTGGAGGGGCCGCCGACGCTAAAAATTTCCGGAAATATTATATTTAAAAATAAAATTGGTACGAGGTAGGGAATAGCAAATATTCCAATTTTGTCTCCGCTGCCCATAAGTGTTTTTAACTTCATATTATTTTTCCTGCTTATTGTAATTTTAGATTCTTTTTTCGAAAAAAACAAACCTAAATGCTGCACCCTAGCGTAAAAATAGTCTTTAGGTATAAAATATAACTTAAGTATCTATTTTACAAAGGAAACTAATATGGACGAAAACAAAGAAAAGAAAAGCATCAAATGCGGTCCTTTTAAAAGTCCCTGTCAAAACGAAGCTATCTACGGTTTTGGACTAATCGGCGCCGCCGTCTATTACCTACAACACGCCACCAACCTTGGAGACGGACTTTTAGGAATAGTCAAAGCAATCGCATGGCCGGCAGTAATGCTTTACAAAGTGCTCGGAATGCTTGGTATGTAATTTCCGGAAAAGAAAAAACTCCGATTTTCTTTCGAATTTCGGAGTTTATTTTATTGCTACATATTTGTCAGTCTTTTCAGCACCTCGTAAGCCAGCATAGCTCCGTTAATTGCCCGGTGAATTGGCGGTTCCGGTTCGAGACCGAGAAACTTTGCTACATTATCCAAACTGACGCTCTTAAGCCCACGGCTCATCAGTTTTAACCACGCCATTGTCGGTATATCCAGGCGGTGATAATCCATCAGGTTCTTCAGGCCAATTTGCTTGTAGGCCTGGTCGATAAACCCCCAGTCGAACGTAACGTTGTGAGAGCAGAAGATCGCTTCTTTCGCGAGGGTGTTGTAGCAAACCATCGCTTTAAAAAGCGGCTTTGCATCTGCCCAGTCTGCTTCGTTGTACCCGTTCAACCCCCGCGCCGTCTCGTCGAATCTTTCCGGGTGGTCAATCTTTGTTTTAACTTCATACGCATTGAGAATTTTGAAAGATTTTTGATCGACCAACACTAGCCCGATCTCCACGATTTCGTGGTGCCCCGCAATTAGCCCCGACGTTTCAACGTCTGTGACTGCTATCGGCCTATCTAGATATTCCATGTGAACCATTTTTCTCTCCTTTACTGAGTTTTTTGGGTTTTCAGGATAATACTATGGGCACAGTAATTAGTAAAGCCGTCCCTTTTAAATTGAATACACCCCCGGACTCTGTTAAATTAAAGGTATGAAAACACCAACTTTAGATTTAATCGAAGAGCACAGCGGTATCATGCTGATGCTTAGTGTTATGAAAAAAGTTACGGAAAAGTTAAGGGCCGGAGAAGAGGTTAGTGAGGAGCACCTTAACAAAATACTCGAGTTTCTTACTAACTTTGCTGACAAGTGTCATCACGGAAAAGAAGAAGATATGCTTTTTCCCGAGATGGTTAAAAATCCGGCAAATCAAGGGTTGGTCACCGAACTTTTGGACGAACATGCGACCGCCCGTGTGTATATTAAAAACATTTCAGCTGCTCTCGTGAACTACGCGCCGGGAAATTCTGAAGCTACAACTATTGCGGAAAATATGGAAAAATACATTGTGCTTTTGACCGAGCACGTGAGAAAAGAAAATGGGGATCTTTTTCCGATAGCAAACAAAGAACTTTCTGAGGAAACTCAAAAACAAATGGAGGAAAGATTTGAGAAGTTTGAGCAAGAAGTGATAGGGGTAGGTAAGCACGAGGAGTATCACGGGTGGCTTGATGAGTTGAAACAATTCTATTTAGATTGATCCCGAGTGTGGTCCAAACTACCATTAATGTATAATTCGGTTAAATGATACTGATTTTAGACCGAAAAATAACACCGGAAGAATTTGAGAAAGTCCGTGAAGTCTATTCCGATTACATAAAAACCGTTATTGATGTAGAAAATAATACTTTAGCAGTCGGTGGTGAATATCATATTGACTGTGAAGATGTGTTAATAAAAAGTGGTAGTAAGCAAGAAAATCTTTATGGGGGCGGGTACAGAGTTAGTACAAAGGAAGTCGAATTTATGGCGATGAGTAACTACAAACCCGCTTTAGGCAAATATACTTACGAAATAATGGATTCTATGGTTAGACAAAAACTTAGCGACCTGACTAAGGAGTTTTTGGAATTATGAGAGATAAACAATTTATACTAAATTCAATAAAAATGGACTTACTAAGGCTTGTAACAGCAGTTGGAAATATACAAAACCCAATCCCACACAAATCCGTGCAGGAATTTCTTACTCACGCTATACAAGATTTTGATAAAACTGAACTTACAGAAAAGGAATTGGCACTTAAGAATCAGCTTCAGAAATTGGACAGCAGTTTACCTAATCTCGGGGATCCTTCATCAAGACTTCGATGGGCAGAGGACGCTTTAACTATAAGGTGTAGGCTGTAATGCTTTTATCTACAAGTCCAACCACCGTCGACCGGTAATATTATTCCCGTAACATACTTAGCTTCGTCTGAGGCTAAATAAACTGCAGCACCTGCAATATCTTCGGGGTCTCCCGCATAACCTAAAGGTGTGTTTGCTTTGACCATTGCGTTGAATGCTTCATCCTGTAATACATCTTTCGTCATATTCGTTTTAATAAAACCCGGAGCGATGGCGTTAACTCTAATTCCCAATGAAGCCAAATCCTGTGCAGAAGCCCTTGTCATGTTGGACACCCCGCCTTTAGCTGAACTGTAAGCAACAGTTCCCGCCAACCCGACAATTCCCAAAATCGATGTCATGTTTATGATGGAACCCTTCGTATTTGTTGCTTTCATAGCGTTAGCGGCAGCCCTGACCCCGTAAAATACGCCCGAAAGGTTAACTGCGATAACTTTAGACCAGTCGGCGTCAGTACAATCCAGCGCGCCGCCCAGAGCACCGATACCGGCGTTGTTTACCATAATGTCGAGTTTTCCGTACTTTTCTACAACTGTCCCTACTAATTTATTTACTTCTTCTGAGCTGGACACGTCACATTTTATAAATGAGGCTTTATCACCCAGACCTTCGATGAGTTGCGTGCCGTCGTTTATGTCTGAAAAAACCACAGTTGCTCCTTCTTCAAGATAAAGCTTGGCGATTGCTAACCCAATTCCGCTGGACGCGCCTGTTACGATTGCGATTTTATTTTGAAGTTTCATAGGTTTAAATTTTAGCATGCATTCGGGTAGCGATATACAATAACGGATAGACACTTACGCTCTTTTAAACTATATTCGATTTAAATGACTAATTTTTTTAACTTGAGCAAAATAGAAGATCCGCAACTTGAAGACTACTACGCGAAGTCAATGCTCGAGTTGAATGATTTTTTCGGCATTAAGTGGAAGCACCACACTCCTGTGGTATTTGTAGTAAATGACCGGGACACAATAAACATATTGCATGGTGAAGAAACCGGTGAATGGATAGTCGGGTGGATATCGGGAGGAAATATAGTTTTCGTGCTAAATAAAGATAAATTTGGAGAACATTCCGTACATAAATACGACGATAACGATTACTACAAACTAATCAAACACGAACTTGCCCACCTGTTTTTTAAGGTAATAACCGGGAATAAAACAGACCCCAAATGGCTCTGGGAAGGTGTCTCCATACTGGTGTCGGGCCAGGCGGAAAAGTGGGGGAAACCTGCTGGATTTAAGGGCTTTTTGGATGGGAAAGACGTGTACATTGAATCAGGGTACGCGTTGCTCTTACTTACTAAAAAGTACGGAGACGATAAACTAATTCAATTTTTGAAAGCTTATAAAGATTTTGACGGCGATGTAAGTGTCTTGTTTAAAGAAACTTACGGTTTGGATTTGAATTACGGTACTTTTAACGGTTTGTTGAGGAGTTGAACGCGATGGACAAACCGGAGCTCAAATTCAAACTAGACCCGGACCTGGATAAATGGACCGGAAAAGAATTTCTCACCTTCGATGAAACTGATATGTTTTCAAATTCCGTTCTTGCAGACCATCCAGAATTAAAAAAAGCCGGAGACTTGGAAAAAGAGGCCAAAAGTGAATTTATAAATAAATACGTCTCCGATTACTACGCAGGACATGGTAACGAGCTTGAAGAAAAGATAACCACCTCCTCAAAAGATTGGCTGGAAGTAAGCGAACAGTTTTACAATCTGGTTAATAAAATATTTTCAAAAGTCGGAGGACCGGAACACGACTGGCCGGACGGACAGTACGTTTGTTTCTTGTCCATCTTTAACTGCAACCCGAGATTTATCAAGCAAAAGTTTTTTCAAGCTTTCTATAAGCACCCTCAAACTGTCAACTATGTGTGTATGCACGAGGTGCTTCATTTCGCTTCCTACGATTATATAGAAAAGAACTTTCCCGCCGAATTTGCTATTCTTGGCGAAAACGGAATGTGGAAACTATCGGAAATATTTAATGACGTTATTTTAAGACAGCCTGAGTTTGTTGCTATTACAAAGCAAAGAGATCCTCCGATATACGCACAATCACGTGAAGAGCTGGAGAAGTATCAAGCCGAATGGCAGGAAAATCCTAACCTTGAACTGTTTATTCAAAATTATCTGAAAAAATAATCTACACCGGATTGACGATTTCCCGAATAATGCCTAGACTAAACTAATGCCCAAGAATCTCGCTGCTCTTTTTTCACCAAAATCAATTGTTGTCATCGGGGCTTCCAACTCACCCGAAAAAGTGGGCGCGGTAATTTTAAAAAATATCGTCGAATCGGAATATAAAGGTAAGGTTTTCGCAGTAAATCCCAACACCGACACAATCGGCAAAATAAAATGCTATAAAACCGTATTAGATCTCCCCGAAGTTCCCGATTTAGCAATAATTTCTATCCCCGTCGCTTTAGTTTTGCCCACAATACAACAAATTATTGAAAAGGGCATAAAGAACGTGGTTACGTTAACGGCCGGGTTTAAAGAAACCGGTCACGAAGGAGCAGAGCTAGAAAAACAGCTGGAAGAACTGTGTAATAAAAACGGAATTAATATGCTCGGCCCCAACTGCCTGGGATTTGTTAATAATCTAAGTTCTCTCAACGCTACATTTGCAAAAGTTCCTACAACTCCCGGTAAATTAAGATTTGTTTCACAGTCGGGCGCACTCGCCACAAGTCTCTTCGATTGGTTTTCTCTCGTCAACGTAGGATTTTCCGAATTTATAACGATGGGAAACAAAACGGTAATAAATGAAAATGATGTTTTGGAATATTTCTTAAGCAAAGATCAGTCGCCGATATCAACTTTAGCCGACGACGTAACGGGAAATATTGAACCGGTCGGAATGTATCTTGAGTCTATATCGGACGGCCAGCAATTTTTAAAACTAACAAAACAGATTGCCAAAAACGATCCTATTTTTATTATTAAACCCGGAAAAACAGCCGCGGCAAAAACTGCTATGCAGTCACACACCGGAGCTATCGCGGGTGCCGACGACATTTTGGATGTTGCTCTTAAACAATCTGGAGTTTACAGATGTTCTACTCTCGAAGAATTTTTTGACCTTTCTAAAGCCTTCGCCTGGAACGAAATTCCCAAAGGACCGCGGGTCGCTATTATTTCTAACGCCGGAGGTCCGGGAGTAATAAGTGCGGATGCTGTAATAGAAGAAGGCCTCGAAATTGCACAGTTCGACGACGAAACCAAAAAGAAATTGTCGGAGGTATTACCGAGATCCGCAAGTTTTCTCGACCCCGTCGACGTTCTCGGGGATGCTTTAGCCGGCCGCTTCTCAGATGCGGCGGAAATAGTTTTACAGACGGACAAGTGTGACTCCCTTTTAGTTATACTGACGCCACAAATGATGACTCAGATAGAAAAGACGGCCGAGATTATTGGTAACGTTTCGAAAAAATATAAAATACCCGTCTTCTGTTCTTTCATCGGAGGAACCGTGGTGTCCGCAGGAGAAATTGCCCTTAACAGACTTAAGGTGCCGTCCTACATGTTTCCTGAGCGGGCGATAGCGGTCATCGGGGCAATGTGGAAATTCAAGAGTCAGCAGGAAAAAATATTGAGGGAGATTACGGACATCGGCGTCCTTAACAAACAAATACTGCCTGAGGGCGCTGCCAAGATTTTACAGAAAGCTGTGGGCGCGGGTCAGAAGGCTTTAGATAATCTTGACGCGGATAGTGTAATTTCACTTGCCGGTATACAGACTCCCGGAACAAAGATCGCAGAGAATCTTAAAGACGCGGTTAAATTCGCAAAAGAAATAGGTTACCCGGTTGTTTTAAAACTTTCGTCTCCCGGTCTTTTGCACAAAAAACATTTCGGCGGTGTTATTTTAGACATAAGAAACGAGGACCAGCTTGAGAACGGATGGAGCACACTTGAAAGAAAATCAGAAAATCTGGATTCGGAAATAAAAGCGCACGTTAATTTTCAAATTCAAAAAGAAATTCCGAGCGGGGCAGAAGTTTTTGTCGGAATAAAAAGAGATCCGACATTCGGTCCGGTATTATTGTTCGGCGCCGGAGGTTCGCTGGTAGAACTTATCTCTGACAGAAACCTTCACTTACTGCCTTTAGACATGGCCAGCATTCAGGAACTGGTAAAGGGCTCCAAAATCTACTCGGTATTAAAAGGAACCGAAAATGAGCCCCCTTACGCGTTAGACAAGCTTTATAAACTGATATTCGACCTGCAAAAACTATACGAAGCGGCACCGGAAATTCAGGAAATTGAGATAAATCCTGTAATAGTCACGGTAAACGATGTCTGGGCGGTAGACACAAAGGTAATTCTGGAGGAAAACAAACCCAAACCCGCAGGACCTAAGTTTAAAGTGGCAAAAACCTTGAAAGCAGAAGTACTGGCAGGAAAGATGCACTATTTTGAATTCGAAGCTGAGGAACCTCTGGTACTAAAACCCGGGCAATATGTAAGCGTAAAAGTTTCTTCAACCAGAATTAACTGTTACTCTGTGGCCGGACAGTCTGCTCCAAATAAATTTAATCTTTTGGTCGATTCAACTCCCGGAGGTCCCGGTTCAAAATTTTTTGAGGCTCTAAAAGAAGGGGATGTAATTACATATCTCGGGCCTTTCGGAACGTTTACTTTAAAACCAGATGAAGGGGCAGACTCACTTTTATTTATGGCAACCGGTTCCGGTCTGGCTCCGTTAAAATTAATGTTCGAACATCTACTAAGAGTAGAAAAGACAACAAAAACCCTTGTACTATATTTGGGATTAAATAATTGTGAAGACGTATTTATGGAAAATTACTTTGCTTCACTTTCTAAAGAATTTCCAAACTTTAAATATAATATTGCAGTCTGCAATAAAAGTACTAAATGGAAGGGGGCCACAGGATTTATTACTCCTTTGGTGAAAAACGACTTTCCGGATGCAAGTAAATGTTCTGCGTATCTCTGTGGAAATAAGTTTATGATTAATGATGTTACAAAAGTTCTGACTGACTCCGGGTGCCCGAAGGACAGGATTTATTTCGAAAAATACGATGCCTAATGTAAATAAAGACCAAGAAATAATATCGGTAAAAATAGGCGCAGAGGCCGGACAGGGCGTCAAATCAGCAGGTCTGATGCTCGCTAAGCTCGCCATACGCTCGGGATATCATATCTATAATCAAATAGAATACCCGTCACTTATTAAAGGGGGGCACAACGTTCTTCAGGTTAATATTTCTAAAAGTGAGGTTACTGCACCGCGAAAAGTTAACGACATTCTCATTGCTCTTAATCAGGACACTATAAATAAGCACATTACGGAATTCTCAAATGATTCAGGATTAATTTTTGACTCTGAGGCCAAAATAGATACTTCCAAAGTTCCGTCAAATGTGGCGTTACTCGGAGTGCCCTTGTCAAAGATTGCTAAAGAGTCGGGCAATTCAGATTTGTTAATTAACACCGTCGCTTTGGGAGCCGTCACCGCCGTACTCGGCGGAAACCTTACTATTCTGAATAACTTAATTGCGGAAGAATTCGGAAGTAAAGGAGAAGAAGTTGTAAAAGTTAACGTGTCGGCAGCTGAGCAGGGATTTAAACACATTACTGAAAATTATAAAAAGAACCTGAGGGCTTTTCTCAGTCCCTCTGATTCAGTCAGTAATTTTGTTCCTTATATGGCGGTCGACGGAAACGAAAGTGTCGCGTTAGGAGCAATTTCAGCCGGGCTTCAGTTTGCGGCAATCTACCCGATGTCTCCTGTTTCAAACATTTTAGCTGTACTCGCCGAAAATCAGGAAAAGTTCGGGTACATTTATAAACAACCCGAGGACGAACTTTCAGCTATAAATATGTCTATAGGGGCATCCTACGCAGGTGCGAGATCCATGACAGCTACATCAGGCGGTGGTTTTTGTCTGATGACCGAAGGATACGGACTCGCAGGAATGACCGAAACACCACTGGTAATAATAGAAGGTATGCGCCCGGGACCGGCCACCGGACTTCCTACCTGGAGCGACCAGGGTGATCTGCAGATGATCTTAAATGCCCACCAGGGTGACTTTCCAAGAATAGTCCTGGCTGCAGGCGATGCGAAAGAGGCTTTTGAACTTACCATGCAGGCCTTTAACCTGGCCGACAAATACCAGACGCCCGTCGTCCTTATTATTGATAAAAATATTTGTGAAAACTCCCAAAGCTTTCCCTTATACGACTTTGCCGGTTATAAAGTAGACCGCGGAAGATTTTCAACGGAGAAGGTAGAGAATTACAAAAGATACGAACTTACCGCCGACGGTATTTCACAAAGAACCGTTCCCGGCGCGGGAAACTTTTTTGTCGCGAACTCAGACGAACACGATGAAGAAGGTTACTCAACAGAAGATCCGGAAATCAGAATTAAAATGATGGAGAAAAGAATGAACAAACTAAAAGTCTGCAAAAAAGAAGACATGCAAAAACCACAACTGTATGGTCCGGAAAATGCAGACGTCACTATTGTTTCCTGGGGAAGCAATAAAGGAACTATACTCCAGGCACTGAAAGAATTGGAAAATGTAAATTACGTGCACATAAACTGGCTCAGTCCTTTCCCGTCAGAAGCTTTATCAGAGATGTTATCTAAATCAAAATATATTTTAAATGTTGAATGTAATTACACAGGACAGATGGCCAAACTAATACGCGAAAATACACAAATTAAAATTGATGAGAACTTTTTGAAATACGACGGAAGGCAAATTTTCCCCGAAGAAATTATCGACGCTGTTAACAAGATAAGGAGTAAAAAATGACAAAAATGTCTGATTTACAAACGCCGCACTTTCCAAACTGGTGCCCGGGCTGTGGGGACCTGAACATCTGGGGTGCCTTCAAAAATGCGGCAGTTAAGGAAGGTTGGGACAGCTCGAACACCGCCATTGTTGCCGGAATTGGTTGTCATGGCCACATCGTCAACTTCATTAAACTAAACTCATTTGAGGGTTTACACGGCAGGGCTTTGCCGGTGGCGGCCGGAGTTAAAATGGCCAACAACCGTCTTAACACTTTCGTTTTCACAGGAGACGGAGATTGTTTTGGCGAAGGTGGAAATCATTTTATACACACCTGCAGAAGAAATCACGATCTAACGGTTCTTATTCACGACAACGCTTTATACTCCCTGACCACCGGTCAGACATCACCTCTGACAGCTCACGGGTTCAAAACAAAATCAACACCGCAGGGTAATCCCGACGAACCGTTTAATCCATTAACGTTAGCCATAATTTCAGGAGCAACGTTTGTGGCCCGCGCATACTCAGGAGATATGCCGAAGCTTACGGAATTAATTATTGAAGCAAACAAACATAAAGGTCTTGCAGTGATTGATATTCTTCAACCCTGTGTAACATTCAACAAAGTTTGCACACACGGGTTCTATCAGGAAAACACTTACTATCTGGAAAGTGAGTACGATCCTTCGGATAAAAATAAGGCCTTAGAAAGAGCCTCTGAGTTTGGTGACAAAAAAATACCTCTCGGCATATTTTATAGATCAGAAAGACCGTCATACGAGGACCAACTTCTGCAGATTAAAGAAAAGCCTCTGATAGAAACGCCTGTGGAAAGATCGTCAGCGGTAGAACTTTTCAAAAAGTACACATAGTAGTTGCCTTACCCTAAAAAATTCTTTACCATAACCTAATGGAAGATAAAGAAATTCTAATAGGAAAATATAAAGTAAAAGTATTAAGGGACGGTTGCATCGGTGCGGGATCCTGCATAGCTGTATCTCCCGCAGTTTTTAAGCTGGATGAGAACAACAAGGCTGTATTTGTGGATGGCGCAGCTGACGAAGCTGAAAACATACTGATGGCCGCGCAATCATGCCCTACCAAAGCTATTGTTGTTACCGACACAGAGACCGGTAAACAGGTTTGGCCTGATTAATGTCAAATATAACTAAGGGTATTTACATTTCATTAGCTACAGCTGTTATTTCAGGCGTTTCTATTTTTGTTAATAAATTCGCCGTCGACGCCATTAAACCCGCGCTGTATTTCACTTCAATTAAAAATGTGGCAGTGGCGATTTTAATCGTTGCTATTGTTTTAGCTACGGGGGAGTGGAAGAAAATCGCCAAACTAACCAAAAAAGAACTCAGGTATTTACTTTTAATCGGGTTAATCGGAGGTTCACTTCCTTTTTATCTATATTTTTCAGGCCTGTCACAAACTCCTGCTGTAAACGCGGCAATCATACACAAAACTTTGGTGTTTTGGGTAATGCTTATGGCCATTCCATTTTTAAAAGAAAAGGTGTCTAAGTGGCAGTTACTGGGAGTTTTCATGCTGTTTGCCGGAAACGTGTTTGTCGGCGGTTTTAAAGGCTTTAAATTTTCCCAGAGCGAATTAATGCTTTTAGTTGCGACGGTTTTATGGGCAGTTGAAAACATAATTGCGAAAAAAGTTCTTACTACCGTTTCGCCCAATATCGTTACTGCGTTCAGAATGGGATTGGGCTCCGTCGTACTTATGTCGGCGACAATAATAACGGTACCGCAGGTATTACAAAAAAGCTTAGCGTTAAGTAGTGAGCAGTTTTTCTTTATGGGACTTACCGTACTATTTTTACTTGCTTACACTACTACGTGGTATAGAGCTCTTAAACATGCTCCGGCTGTTGTAGTTACCTCAGTTTTGGTTTCTTCTACGCTGGTAACAAACGTGCTTTCAGCAGTATTTGTTACACACAGCTGGAACGCAGTATTAACAGTTCAGGCTATCTTGATTATCAGCGGATTGGTGCTTTTCTCCAGAAACACCGCAGTTAAAGCAAATATTGCCGGTAACAGTACATTACAGGTGACTACTTAGAATTTTTAGGCTAGAATATCCCAAACTCATTCATTAACTAACGCACCAAATCGGATGCGTCCTTTCCAAAATTAGGAGGAGGAGATGAAGGAAAAACTTGAAGTTACTGTAGTGAATCACAGAAACAACCGTGACAGAGAGTATCACCTGGGAATGTATATTTCCGAAATGGACTTTTACACTTTCAGATTTCCGGTAAAAGATTCGGCGATATCCTGTTCAAAAATCGGACACACCGCCCAGAACATCGCCAGACATCTTAACGGTGTAGATGGAATAGAAGAAATATTCATCAGACTACGCTCTTTCACTATCGTTATAAGTCCGGCCTACGGGTGGGATGAAATTGAGAATGACATATTTCACACACTCGAACTGATGTTCGGAAAAACGATAGTTGCGACCAGATGATATACCAAACAGCCGGGATTTTTCAAAAAAAACCCCGGCTTTCTTTTACTATCTAATAGTTTTCAAAACTTCGTCCGTCCAATAAGTTATCTTTTCAATTTCTTCTTCATTTAGAATTTTTACAATCTGCTTCCAGTGAACCGTTACAGTATTTCCCACTTTTATATGGGAAACAAAACCAGCCACGAACGGAAAAGTTTCGGTAACAATTGTGCGCTTGTACACACCTTTCACTTTTTTTAACGAATTTAAACTAACCACCGCAGTTTTCTTGTTCACCTTTTCGACTTTACCCCACCGTATCATGCAGTTATTAATTGACTCAAGATTATAAGGAACGGAGCCACTTGCCCTTCCCACACCGACGTGCAAAACCTGAAATAAGTGTGTTGGAATAAATTTTTTAGGCTTGTTTTTTTTCAGATCGGCGACAAACCATTCGGGAACCCCTTGTTTTGTAAAAAAATTCAAAAGAATAGAGTAGTCTTGGTTTTTGGCCTTTAGAAGCTTGTCGTTACCAAGCCAATAACTTTCAACCACCTTATACGAGAACTTCGGAAGCCCGGTAATCTTAGACAATGTTCTCAGATACGGATGCAATACAATAAAATGTTTAAACTCTTCCTCGACGCCGTCACACTTACTCTTAATCACGCAATCTTTAAATTTCTCAGGTGCAGAATCCTTTCCACAATAACCGAGAGAATTAGGCGGAAGTGTAAATCTTGAATTTAACCGGAGCGCTTTTTTATCTATGCCACACATTTTAGACCAAAACTATTGTAAAATAAAGTTTGCCTATGAAAGTTTATGTATTCGGAAATAAAGATTTGGAGTTGGACAACAAGGCCTTAATAGCACAAAAAAAGCTGGGTGCTATATTCCCTCAAATTGAATTTGTCGAAGTTGAGCCTAACGCGGATTTACCGTTCGAGCGCGACAGGCAGGTTTATATTATGGACACGGTAGAAGGAATTGAAGAACCCACATTAATCGAAGACAGTGATTTAGATAAACTTATAAATACCAGTTCGGTCTCTGTTCACGATTTTGATTTGGGATTTCAACTGAAATATCTTAAGAAACTTGGCAAGCTCGGAAACGTTACAATAATAGGTCTGCCGATGGAAAAAAAGATAGATTACTTACGTATCCAGTCAATTTTCAAAAAGTTGGTAGCACAGGACATACAGGGATCGTAGGCCCTGATTATTTTTTCAGCTTCCACTCTTAAAACGTCTTCAGGTTTGTCGAGGTTCGCATTAAAATACTTCTTCAGATCCTTTTCAATATTTATCTGGTTCTGCGAGGTCGGAACAATAACATCGTAGTCTTCTATCATTCCTTTTTCGTTGACCCTGGCCATGTGGTATAAAGTTCCCCTCGGAGCTTCCACAACTCCGACTCCGGTACCGGCCTTTTTTGGCATCTTAACGGGCTTTTCGTCAACTATTTTTATGTTTTTCAAGACATCGAGTGCGTCGTCCACACATTGAAGAATTTCGATTGCCTGCGCCAAATTATTGTGGTGAACGTTCCTGGATGGGAAGACACTTAAGTATTCTTGAACGTCAGCTTTTGTTCTCGGATTAAGCAAGTCTTTATTAAAATTCAGCCTCGCCAGGGAACCTACTAAATAGTTATCGTGCTGGTCTGAAAAAACGTAACCCTCAGATTGAGAGTAGGGCACTACGACTGACTTAAGAAAGTCGTGAAAATTACTTTCTGTGATCGCCTTACCGTCCGAGTTAGTAATTTCACCTTCAATAAAATCAAAACTTGTCCCGTTTCTTAAACACAAAAAGTCTGCGTCGCTTAAAAGTTCTTGTTTGTAGTCATAGAAAGTTTTAATTCCTCTCAAAACCTGCGGCCTTATCTTTTCCAATCTTTCTATTAAAGCAGGAAACTTTGCAGGGTCCGGAGTTCTCAAAAATCCCCCGACGGTAGGGTAGGGAGCGTGGATTGCAGCTCCTATTATCACATCGGTAATATCGGTCCCGAGCTTTTTTATATCAAACGAATCGTGCAGCAAAATATGCCCCGGGTCATCGTGAGTGTCGGGAATGTCGAGAATAGAATCAATGCCTAAAACATCGGGCAAAACAAAAAAGTATAAATGCAAAGCGTGGTCGCGAATCATCAAACCATCGTAAGCAACCCGGCGCAACAAACGCGTTTGCTCAGTCAGCACAATGTCCTGTGATTTTTCTATTGCCTCGAGAGACGCAAAAAGATGGGCAACCGAACACGTTCCGCAAATTCTGGATAAAAACGACGGAGACGCGATATACGGCTTCCCGAGCACAGCCTCCGTATAAAATCTACGGTAATCTTTGATAATAAATTTAAGATCAGTTACTTTATCGTTCTCAATAGTAACTTCAACTCCGGCCGTCCCTTCTATTTTAGTAATATTTTCGATTGTTATATTTCCGCTATGCATTTTCGACTATTTTAAATAATTTTAAGTACTTCCATAAAGCTGCTTTAAAAGCTTCGGCATTCATAGGACACCCGTCAACTTTGTCGTCGACCTTAATTACATCCTCAAGCTTTTTAACTTTGGCGGAATAATCAAAATTTTCCAGATACCATTTAGTTTTAAAGCTCATGTTTTCGGGAACGAACATATTTCTGCTCGCCGAAGGAAGGCCGTTACAGGCACACGCGCCTATAGCTACTACATATTTGGAATTGTTGCGGATTTTCGTAACTTCCGTAGCCTGTTTTTCGGATGAAATGGCGCCTTCAATAAAAGCCACGTCCAGATTTTCGATGGAATTTTTAGTCTTTAAAGCCTTTAAATGCCTGAACTCAACAAGCGTTTTCCATTCGGCAAAGTGGTCATTCAAAAGCTCGGTAAATAAAATCGTGCTGTCCTCACTGCACGTAAAAGAAAACCAACCTACTACAAGTTTCTTTGTGTCACCGGTTTGAGCAGATATATTGGCAGCGTCCATATTATGTATAATATCAGATAGATGTGTTTAGCAATACCGGGCATAGTAAAAGACATTCAGGGTGAAAAGTTGATCATCGAATATCCTACTGAGACAAGACAGGCTCTTGCCGGCGGAATGCCCTTAAAAGTAGGCGACTACGTGATGATACAGATGGGTATTGCAATTAAAGTGGTAACCAAAAAAGAGGCGGAGGTGTCGTGGAAGGCTTGGAAAAGCGTGGGCATCAAAGCTTCCAAATAAGCACACCGCATTACCACAACGCTATATCCCAAAAGAGCGCAAGCTTGCTATACTTAATCCAGGCGATGATATGAAAAACTACCCGTCCATCACAGAAGAAAAAGGACTCACAAGTGCAGAAGTAACCGAAAGACAAAAACAATACGGCGCCAACACTCTTCCTGAAAAAGCTCCCCCAAGTAAGTTCTACCTATTTTTTGCGCAACTTAAAAGCCCGCTGGTATACGTTTTGCTCGCGTCCTCCATAGTAACTTTTTTCATCGGAGAGTACGCAAACGCTTCTATAATTTTGCTTGCCGTAGTTTTAAACACAATTCTGGGTTTTATACAGGAATACAAAACATCCAATGCACTGGCAGCATTGAAAAAATTTATTTCGGACGAGGCAACAGTTATCCGTGACGGTAACAGAGTTTTAATAAACTCAAGTCAACTTGTCCCGGGAGACATAGTAATTCTAGGCCAGGGCGACAAAATCCCTGCCGACGGTAAACTACTATCGTCCAACAGACTGCAGGTAAACGAGGCAATTTTAACCGGGGAAAGCGCGCCGGTTGAAAAAGCTGAAGACGAAGACTTATTTATGGGGACAACGGTCGTTTCAGGACAGGCCGTGATAAAAATAGATGCCATAGGTACGGCCACAAAGATGGGAAAGATTGCGGAAGAAATTCAGGAAGAAAAAGAGGTAACCCCTCTTCAAAGGCAGTTAAAATCGTTTAGTAAGCAGCTATTAATAGTAATAGGCGTTCTTGTTGCCGTCGTTTTTGTTGTCGGGCTTATATATAAATTCAGTCTGGTAGATATATTTACTACATCGGTAGCTTTGGCCGTTTCAAGTATTCCCGAAGGTCTTTTGGTCTCTCTAACTGTCGTTCTTGCCGTGGGAATGCAGAAGATTTTAAAACGTAAGGGCTTGGTAAGAAAGTTGGCAGCCGCAGAAACTTTGGGAGGCGTCACCGTTATTTGCGTTGACAAAACAGGTACTCTAACGCAGGGTCAGATGGAAGTTGTTGACTACACGGGAAAAGAAAAGGAATTGGCTGTACAGGCACTGCTAGCAAACGATATGGACGACCCTATTGTTATAGCGGCTTTTGAGTGGGCAAAAAAAATAATGACGGATCCGACACCCGGCCTTCCCAGAATCGACAGCATTCCTTTTTCATCCAAAGAACGTTTTTTTATATGCCTGAATAAATGGACTGATCAGAACAACATAGTTTTTGTAAATGGTGCTCCTGAAATACTTTTGCAGTGGACTACCTTACAGGAAAATGAAAGACAGGAAATTCTATCTACAATAGACAAACTGACTAGGCAAGGAAAAAGGGTGGTCGGTTTTGCAAGAAAAGAAGTACCTATTGAGAAACAAATTCTGGATACTTCAGATGCGAAAAGTGACTTAACGTGGGTGGGCCTGATGGTTCTTTCCGACCCCGTAAGAATGGGAGTAAAAGATGCGCTGGGCGAGGCGAGGATAGCCGGTATAAAGGTGGTCGTCATTACGGGGGACTACTCAAATACTTCGGAGTTTGTTTTGTCTGAACTTGAAATATCGGTTTCAAAAGACGAAATAATGACGGGAGATCAACTCGCTGTTTTGTCCGCCGAAGAGCTTTCACGGCGCGTACAAGATATCAGGTTATTTGCAAGAACAACGCCCGACCAAAAACTTTTAATCGTTGACGCGTTAAAAAACAACGGAGAAGTTGTAGCAATGATAGGCGACGGGGTAAACGACGCTCCGGCACTTCATAAAGCAGACATCGGGGTTGTGGTCGGAGAGGCGTCGGATGTTGCAAAGGAGTCGGCCGACCTGGTGTTGCTCGACTCAAATTTTTCTACCATTATAAGCGCGGTAGAAGAGGGCAGAGTCGTATTTGAAAACATCAGAAAAATTATTCTTTATCTTTTGTGCGATGCCTTCGGGGAAATTATTGTTGTGTTGGGAGGAATTATGCTGGGAGTTCCTTTACCGCTAACGGCTGTACAAATACTCTGGATTAATCTCGTATCGGACGGTTTTCCAAATCTTGCACTGACGGTAGACCCGAAAAGAAAAGATATTATGTATGAGACGCCGCGCTCTACCAAGGAGCTGCTCGTCAATACTAAAATGGTCTTTCTTATTGCGTTCGTAAGTCTGCTTGTCGGAGTTATCGCACTCGGCTCATACTTGTACATTTACTTTACAACCTGGGATGTAGAATTAGCACGTTCAGTTACATTTATTACAATAGGGTTAAATTCGTTGGTTTATGTCTTTTCTGTAAGAGAGCCCAAACATCCTTTCTGGAAAAATAATGTGTTTAATAATAAGTATTTGGTTATGGCGGTGTTGGCCGGGATATCTTTGCAGCTACTGCCTTTTACTACGGACATTTCGCGACAGTTCTTCGGATTGAGTCAAATTTTACCGGAACATTTGTTGGTGGCTTTCGGTTTTTCGTTAGTTGTATTTTTAATAATCGAGGTATTTAAAAGGATTGTTAATAAACCGGTTTCCAAACAGATTCCGCGCGGGCACCCGGCAAGTCATATATAAAACGGTGTAGAATTAATAGATGTTTACACCAATCATCGCGGTCGTTTCCTCTTTTATAGATCAGCTTGGCTCAACAGTTGTTAAAAAGACTGAAAATAAAGTTGATTACCCCGCATCAGTCTGGGAGTCGGCGCTATTTTCTATGGCAAGTGGTTCCATAATCATATTTGCCTATGTTTTGTTCAAAAGCGATTTAGTTTTAGACGCCGGAAAAATATGGCTATTCGTTCCCAGAATCGTTCTTGAGGTTCTTCAAGTGTATGTAACATTCTCCGCATTAAAAGTATCCGAACTTAGCAGTTATAATTTTCTGAGGGTCTTTTCGATTTTATTCGTTATTTTCTTTGAGATACTTTTTTTAGGTACAGTTCTGGCACCTGTAAAATACCTCGGAATCCTTATCGTCTTCTTATCAATTCTAATCGTTTTCAGACGGGGCTTAAAAAATATTAAGGGTTGGAAATTTCTTCTAACCTCGGCCATTAACGGCGGGCTTCTTATGGCTCTGACCAAATACCAGTTTTCCTTCAACGATCCCTACCTTAACGAAGCGATAGTACGCATTTTCCTTGTATTAATTCTATTGGGCGCCGTATATTTTAAATTCCGTAATAAAAGCACGGAACATACTTCTTTGGTCTTAAAACACAACAAATCACTTCTTTTACTTATTCCAATAAGGGCGGTTGTCGGCCTATTAAATTTAGTTGCTTTAAATTTTGGAGCGGCAGCCGTCTACAGCACTGCCGATAGAGCAGGAAGTGTTCTGTCCGGAGTTATATTCGGACATTCAATATTTAAAGAGAAGTCGCTGGCGGAGAAGTTGTTTATTGCTTTTGGAATTATTGTCGGGCTGGTCTTGCTTGTACTTGGGTAGTAAGGATAAATTTTCCTAGACACTTGATGAATATGTAGCAAACTGATATATTACATATAGATACTCGTATATATGTTCCGAAAGGAAAATCCCATGAAAATAAATCCGTATCTAAATTTTCCCGGAAACACAGAAGAAGCGTTTAATTTTTATAGGTCAATTTTTGGCGGAGACTTCACGTCCATCAACCGTATAAAAGAAATGCCTGAGTCAGAAAAACTGGCACCCGAAGATCAGGAAAAAATTATGCACATCGCGCTACCAATAGGCGAGGGAAATAAATTAATGGCAACAGACGCGTTGGAATCAATGGGGCAGACACTTACGGAAGGAAATAATATCTCTTTAATCCTGGATGTAGACACCGAAGAAGAGGCCGACGACTTGTACGGAAAACTAGCAGTCGGCGGAACAGTCGAAATGCCGATGGAAAAAATGTTCTGGGGTTCCTACTACGGTCTTGTGGTAGATAAGTTCGGAATCAGGTGGATGATAAATTGTCCCATGAAATAAGGAGGAGCTATGAACATACAAAAAATATCTCCGTGTATTTGGTTCAATAAAGACGCAGAAGAAGCGGCAAATCTGTACGTTTCGTTGTTCGACAATTCAAAGATTATCGCCGTAGACCGCTACAATGCCCAAACGTCAAAAGAATCTGAAATGCCTGAGGGCTCGGTTATGTGGGTACGTTTCACCCTGGGAGGGCAGGAGTTTGGAGCTTTAAACGGTGGTACGTATTTTACTTTAACCCCGGCAATTTCCTTTGTTGTGCTTTGTGAGTCACAAGAAGAAATAGATAAGTTATGGGACGCCTTTTCTGAAGACGGTAAAACGATGCAGTGTGGCTGGGTAACCGACAAGTACGGTGTTACCTGGCAAATCGTCCCGGAAGAATTGGACGCGATGTTACACGATGAAGATGAAAATAAAGTGAAGAAAGTCTGGGAGGCGATGCTCAAAATGGAAAAGCTGGATATTAACGAACTCAGAGAAGCCTATATGTAACTTGCGCGGGCCACAAAAATAAATATATACTCGGTATATGGAAGAAAATAATATTTCAAACATAGAATCGGGTAATGAAGTTAGTGCTGCGGAATTAAAAAAGCCCAAGAAAAATATCCGGGGAAATAAAAAAGTAAGACTCGGCGTAATAATTTTACTTTTAGCCATTGTTGCGGTGTTATTTGTGGTTTGGGAAAAGGCCAGAATTGCTTTAGCTGTGGCTTTTGTAGCCTTGCTGGCAGCTTTAGGTATGGAGGTCACAAATAACGACTGGGATCTTCAAAAATTAATCCAGACAAAATCCTTTGAGGAATCAAAAGTATCAAGAGATGCATCGGGAAATGTTTTATTCGACGTATTCGGTAATACAACAACCGACGCTTCTAAAGGTAAAGCTTCGAATGATTACAATTGCGACGATTTTTCTACACAGCCTGAAGCGCAATCTTTTTATAGAAAGGTCGGCGGACTTGGAAATGACGTGAACAGACTCGACGGTGATAAAGACGGAGAAGCCTGCGAGAGTTTGCCGAAAGGAAACTGAGAAATGAACTCTGAAAATATAGAGAAGACGGGTTGCTGCGAGCCGTTTAACCCCGAACCGTGGCAGGACAAAGAAATAACCTGGAATGAGAAACTGTTTGTTACCGACCATATTTCAAGCTTTCTACACATACCACTAAATATGGGTAAGAAAATTACCGAGAACATGGCATTGATAGAGAAGTCCGGTGCAAATTCAGAAGTTCAGTTGATGCTTACCGACGAAAAATCCCTTTGGAGTTCAGACATCTATATTGATGTTGCTAAAGAAGTGCCCGGTACAGAGATGGCAAAACTTTCCGGAACTTTTTTAACCAAAGTATTCGAAGGACCGTTTCAAAACGTCGGTAAATGGACGGAAGAAATGAAAGAATACGTGAGAAGTAAGGGGAAACAGCTGACGAAAATATACTACTCGTATACTACGTGTCCGAAGTGCGCGAAAGCTTACGGTAAAAATTACGTAGTGCTTTTTGCACAGATCGGGTAGGTCGCCCATAAAAAAAACCTCCAAAGATTTGTGTCTTCAGAGGTTTGCCGGACTTTACCTAACGACGGGCAGAAACATACTGGTCTCAAGAACTATTTCTGAGTATTCCGCGTCTTCGTCCTTAATGTACACCCACATACCGTCAGGATTCTCCTTGACACACGCGACCTCAAAAGTAAGCACGGCCAAGGCGAGTCTTACTATATCCAACTCCGAGGCATTTAAGTACTTCGAAAGTACCCGAAGATCTTGGTCAAAACCTGGGGTGGTTTTCATAATACGGGTAACTGTCGCGTCTTTCTCACTTTCCTGCATACGTGAAAAATGAAGAGTCCCTTTATGGGCTTTTACCAGCAATTCCTGCAGACGGTTCATTTTTTACTCCTCTCCCTCTATTGATATTTGATTTACAGAATGCTAACCCTAAATGACTATATCCGCAAATCGAGTCGCGCAGTAGTATAATCAATATATGTTTAAAAAACCTTCGCCTCCATTTATAGGCTTCCTTCAAGCAAGCGCCTTGGTAGTCTACTTAATTATTATTGCCTACTTTTTTAACTTCGTAACCCCGATGTTCCAGGACAATACCTCTGAGTTCTACGCACCGATAATTATGCTTCTTCTCTTCGTGTTCTCCGCGGTTATTTCCGGAATTATGATACTCGGAAGGGCGGGGATACTTTTTTGGGAAAAGAAATATAAAGAATCTTTCACATTATTAGGTTGGACAACGCTCTGGGGATTCTTTTACTTTGTTATGATGATATGTTTTCTGCAAATTAAGTAAGCCGGGATGTAAAAAATATGCAAACAATACAATCAATAACTCAAAATCCTTATATTTGGATACCGCTCCTTTTAGTGGATCTTACTTTAAGGGGACTCGCACTCTGGAAAAGTTCCAGAAAGGGCGAAAAGTATTGGTTCGTGGCTTTACTGGTTGTGAATTCGGTAGGAATTTTACCTCTCATATATTTACTTATTCAAAGGTATAAAGAGGGCAAGAAAGCTTAAACTATGAACAAAAAGCCCTTTATTCTTCTACTAATTCTTACCGTTTTAACCTGCATCGGGATAATTCTGACTTACACAATAAAGAAACCTATACCAACTAACCCGGTAACCCAGAACAAAGTAGAAACGCCAAAAATAATAGTGGACTATCCTAAACCCAACGACATAGTAACAAGCCCGCTTATTGTAAAGGGGAGGGCAAGAGGGACCTGGTTTTTTGAAGGAGATTTTCCGGTCACTTTATACTACGGAGTCGGCGAAGACTTTGTTGATACGTACGCCACAGCAAAAACAGAATGGATGACAGAGGATTATGTAGAGTTTGAAACCACCATAGATTTTCCGGTTCCTCCGACTAACGATGGGTTACTCGAACTTAAAAAGAATAATCCTTCGGACTTAGAGGAAAATAATGAAAGCATACAGATAAAAGTCAGGTTTCATTAAAGCTAGCAGTACAACAAATAGAGATTACACAACCAACATTGCTTTATTTTTCCGCAATTTTCTTATACTATAAGGCAAGTGAATATAAAAATTCATGAAGTTTAGTTAGTTGTATTGAATCCGCGTTAATGCGGATTTTTTTATTTATTTCCTGGATTCGGAGGTGAAAAGATTATGAAGAAATTATTTAGTTTTATATTTGCAGTTGTAGGAATCCTTGCTTTTGCAGGGCAAGCCTCTGCTGCAACCTCAGTTGTCTATGATGCGTTACCAAGCATAGATCCTCTCACGAGTTACCCCAGTCAGCCTTTCCAGGCGCAACAAACAAAAGAATTTGGTGACTATATACACCTTGACGGCACCAGTCGTATTTTAGATAAGGTAACCGTAACTATGGTAACGTGGGCGCGTTATTCAGAATACTCCTCTGATACAGATTACAACGGCACAAATTGGACACTCCCCATTACTCTTAATGTTTACAACAACCACCTGAATGGCGATATCCCAGATCAAAAAATAGCTACAGTAACACAGGTAATTACTGTGCCTTGGAGGCTAGAGAATAATTCTAGTTACTGTACCGATGGATTTAAATGGTGGAATGGTTCTGTGTGCCTTAATGGTTTCGCATTTAATGCTACCTTTGATTTGAGCAGTCTAAATGTAACATTACCCGATGACATAATTGTCAGTGTGGCATTTAACACCCAGTCCTGGGGTTATAACCCAATCGGAGAAGCTGGTCCGTACAATTCTCTTAATGTAGCCATACCTACTGACCAAGTTGTACTGATTGGGGAGGATAACAATACTGATGGAGCTTATTGGAACACAACTTATCCAGGCTATACCGAAGGCTTCCGTGAAGACACTGGTTGGACACCAAACGGTACGGTAGCTTTGCAGGTTACAGCTAATGCAACAACTCCGACTATCGATAGTCAGTGCAAAAACAATGGTTGGAAAAATTACATTGATGGTGATGGCAACACATTTAAGAATCAGGGGGCGTGCGTAAGCTATGTGGCAAAAAATAGTTTAGTTGGTAAAGTAACTGGGGATATACAGATGTCAGATCCTAGCCAGAAAATGATTTTTGACGCGTTTGATTATGGTCAAAATTCTGCACAGGATAAAGGTTCGGTAGAATACTGGAACTATGACTACCCAGGAATATTGCATTACACAGCCAACGTACTGTGTGCTACGGTAGATAAAGTAAACAAAACCGCAAGGTTTATGTTCCAAGTTCCGGAATTAGGTAACATTTATGTAGTTTCATATGTTTCCGATTTAGGAACTCCTGGAGCGGGCACAGATACTTACGGTCACGGCGCTACCGATGACTTAACTCTTGCCAAACAGTGGTGTGAAACAGGAGGTAGCTTTAGTTCGTACACTATTACGGACGGGAACTTAGTTGTTCACAAGTAACCTCTCATATAATTGGTTAAACGATACAACCCACCGAGGATCAGGTGGGTTGTTTGTTGTTACGCAGTAACCACAAGAACAGGTAACAAGCTGCGGATAAAGTTCTGCATTAAGGCCAGAGCGGATTTTTATTCAGGTAGCTATTAACAAAAGGTAAGCACTCAATAAAAACCACGTAGCGATTACGAAAATATCTACCACGACCTTGGCCGATTTTCTCTGTCGTTCTTCAAATTCATAACTTTTTATTTGAGAGTCCAAGTACCCTCTTACAAACCATACTGTAAAATATAATGCTATTGAGGTTATTAAGGCACTTTTAAATAAATACGAAACTATTAGTAAGGGAAAACCAACTATTTGTATTACATTAGGTAACTCTCTATAGAAGAAGTCTCTCTCGTCTAGGTCTTTGGTAGACTTGCTCATTGCCGCATTATACATCAGTCCATAACTAGTAAACGTAACATACTCCGGATAAAATTCCGAATGCGGTGTGTCCAAATAAAAAAGTTAACTACCAAAATCTCCTCGTCGCCAGTCTGCATCATCAAAAGTTACTTTACAAATATACATAGGTTGTAAATTATTTTCCGTTATAGATTTGGGGCTATTATTCAGTAAATATTGATAGTCATCATCTAGTTTGCAGTTCTTTCCACATTCGTATAGCTGCCCGGGCGAAACAGCCTTGTCTTTAGGATTGCTATTCCTAAGCTCTTCAGACCATTCTATACATTCTTCTTTAGTAGAAAATACGGGACTGTATTTTGTATCAAAATAGTTGCCACCTTTATAATAAAATCCCATCCAAGTATCCTTCCGTAAGGTACACCCTGTGAGTGTAAGAGCTGAAGTAACTACTAAGAGGGTAGTTAATACTTTATTCATTGTATTTATAAAATAATTATACCCTTGAAAAAATAGGCATCAATATCCGGATAAACTACTGTACGGCACAATATTTTACTATGGTAGTATCAATATATGTTTAACACTGTCTGTATTAATTCTGTCGGACTAATTTTAGACATTATAGCCGGTCTAATGCTATGGAAATATGGTCTACCTGAGAATATAAACAGAAAGGGTGAACAGGCACTTTTGTTAGAAGGCATTGATGAAGCCGAGAAACGAAAAGCCAAAAAATATGACTCTTATAGCAAAATTGCAGTTATCCTCCTAGTTATAGGATTCTTTCTACAACTAATTAGCAATTATATTTAACATAATAGAGACAAACGATAATCATCCCATAAAGTAGATGGTCGTTAGTGTTAATATTACATGTATATGGTAAGAGGATTTCTATATGTACTACTTTTAATATTTCTGAGTATAGGTTTTGCCTATATCTATAGAACTTATAAAAGCACGAACAGTGACACCGGTATACAAGAAAAAACAACAGATAAACTTGACTGTAAACGCACATCCCGCTGGGACAACGCACCTCAATATGATAGGTCTTTAAGTCTTATTGAACAGAGAATAAATAAAAATCAAGATGGTAGGTTCGCTAACAATGCAATGCACCAATTCAATTATTTCCCCGCCCAATTAGTAAATTGTATTAAGATAGTCCCACAACCAGCCAAACAGTTAGAAGGTGCGGAGGCTTATTTTACCATCAATAGCGATGAGATTAGAGAAAATTACTTTCCAATTATTGTAGACTCCGCTTATGTAGAATCAGATGATATAGTAATTGCATTTCTACTAACTCACGAGCTAACCCACGTACAACAATACATTGATTCTACCAACGGTAATAAAAGCATTTCTTGCATAGATAGCGAGGTGGAAGCATTTAATGCAATGTACAGATTTTTTGTAAGCGTCTTAAATGACGAAGAAAATGCCATCGTGAGAATACGCTTTCAAAATGCGTTAGATAATTATAACGATCCTAAGTATAGGGACTTAGTCAGTAGATTTGAAAAACAGTTATTAATGGTCGGTACTGTAGAAGAGATGAAGTCAGGGAAACTTGGGGACGAGTGTAAAACATATAAGCATTATATTGAATCCGCCGGGGTATACATGCCGACCACGGACTACTATAACTGTGTATATTCCAAAGTTAATATTGAATTGAACCGCTTATTAAGTGAAGACCCCTATTATAGAAAACAATGTGGTTTGGACTAAAAGTCTAAGTTAGAACTTTTTCACTAAATACCGGAAGCAAACTTCGTATAAAGTTCTGTACGGGGAGCCATAAGGAAAAATCCCCATCACTGCAGCAATAAACTAATGGGTAGCATTGCCCGCAGCACCAAGGTATTCCGTCGTCCGATGCTTTGACTATACGCGTCTTATAGGATAATCTAATCAAGCTTCGTTAATAAACACATCATTAGACATTAAATTTTGTTTCCGCACTCATCATATATTAGGACTCGTATCAATTTTTCAAGAACGGTGGTGAAAATATTATGAAAAAATTTATTCCCCTTTTCGTTACAGTTTTGATGTTAACCCTATTCGCGTCTCCGGTTTTTGCTTTAGGTGAAAACGGAAGCTTTGAGACGGGTACTACAGACCCGGGTCTCTATGTAACGCTTAACGATGGTAATACCAGCATTACAAACTGGACTGTCACTTCTGGGTCAGTTGACTACATCGGTACACTTTGGCCTGCATCTGTAGGAGCTAGAAGTATCGACGTGAGTGGTAATGAGGCAGGTTCAATCAGTCAGACGTTTACCACAGTAATCGGAGCTACTTATGACGTAACTTTCGACATGGCTGGAAACCCTGGTGTACAAGGACTAAAAACCATGGATGTCAGCGCAACAGGTGGTACCGTAGATAGTTATGAGTTTAATACCACCGGTAAATCACTTACCGACATGGGTTGGGAAGAAATGGAATTCACTTTCATTGCAACTGCGACGGATACAACATTAACCTTCACCAGCACAACAGTATCTGCTTACGGACCGGCACTAGACAACGTAGTGATTACAGAAACCTTAGTTCCGGAAGATCCGGAAGAACCAGGTGATGAAGTCGGAAGACCTACAGATAACCACGGTTGGTGGGTAAGTAATTCAGACAAAGAATTCAGAAATGATGCCGCTAGATCCTCAACAGGTATGCCTACAACAAGCAACAAAAATCACGCAAAAAAGTAGAAAATTTCTCCTTACACCAAACTACAACCCACCGGACGCGGTGGGTTGTTTTGTTTTAGTTATAGAACTAAATATAAATCCTACTATCTCGTAACAATATCGCCCGCTACCTCGTCGTAGCACGCGGGTAGTAAGTAAGTTGAAAAGTCGGGGTAGTCCTTAAATGCACTGCACGCAATACTTCCGTTACCGTCTGCCAGGATTTTAACTACGCCTTCGTCTTTAACGGCAAAAACGTAACCGCCTCCTCCGATTGGCTCATTAGGATTAACCGAGCCTGAGATGTATTTACCCAAGTGCTTATTTATTACTACAGTGCTGTTACTGAGATTCAGTCCTTTAGCTATCAGGGCCTCTCTAATTTTTTGGGCGTCCCCTACAATATCGCATTCATTTCTAAAAAGCGTCCATTCTTCACATGCGTAACCATCTAGTTGGCACAATCCAAACTGGCTTCCGTCAGCATTAGAAACTATCTCAAGTTCGCCGCCCTTCGCAATGCAATTATCGGAGGCCGGATTACTCATGCCGGTCTTATTTGTGTCGTCTACTATTGTTGGCTCGTTAACTACCGGTAGCTGGGTTTCGATATCTTTTCCCGGATTATTCGACATCCAATAGAAATAAATTCCTAACAAAATAATAAGTACAAGAAATATAAATATTACTAATTTGCTTTTCATAACTTAATATTATCACTTTTAACTATAGGTACGGTAGAAGATAGCACACGAGTCGGGGGTTTTAGCTGCCATAGCAAAAAAAGAGAGATAGCTTCAAAGTTTTTGAAAACTATCTCTGTTTTGGATCTCTCTCTGACGACTAATTTATCTGTGGGACGTGGCTTGAACTTTAACGGGCTTGTCCGGGTATCTTTCGGCACGGTCAGAGAGTTTTCGAATATTAAACTCAGTAGACCGGTCGCGATAATTACCTGTGACACGTACTTCCCAGGCCCGTTTCGTATGAGATTCATCCATGTGTAAGGTGTCCCCGATAGAAACTGCTTTCGCAGTTTTCTCGTCCAGCATAAGGACATCATTGCCCATACGTGTCTCAAACACACCAAGATACGTTCCGTCTTTTCTGTACACCCGCCATATGCCGTCTAACATAACTCGCTCCTTTTCTCAGATTTTCAGCATTATAGCACTTTAATTAAAAGCCTAACTAATTCCCACACCTCAAGTCACATATAACCTGTAGTAATTGACATACTTGCCGTAGCATTCTATAATACCCATAGATTTTATAACCACCGCATAAATTTTTTGCGGATTCGTGTAGCTCAGAGGAGAGATGACGTGTCTAAAAAGGCTAAAATCGTTTTGATTGTGGTCGTTGTTATTTTGCTTGCAGCCGCTTGCCAGCCCTACCGTAGTTATCCGGAACAATATATAAATGAGGGGACGATAGTGGGGTTCTATGCGATTTCGCACCCACGTGACGGCGTACAGTACCAAATGTACCGTGTCGAGGACATGGGTAACGACTGCTACCTTATCGTCGGAGATTCCAATTCGGCCGTTGACTGCCCACCTCCCGCAACGCTGCCAAAAGAAGATTGGGTGTCTGACATATCGATCATAGCTGATAGACCACTTAACACGGAAGCTGAGCTCCAACGGGTTCAGGATAAGGGTCACGTGTGTTACCTTACCCTTACTCGTAAGTCTGTAGACATTTCTTGTCCAAAATAAGAGAAATCCCGCAGTAAATAACAAAACCTTTAAGATACTAAAGAAGGGAGACCGAAATGGAAGTTTTAATCATGGCACCGGAACACAAGGCAGGGATTCAAGGTATAAATGGAAAGGTTGGCACTAAAAAGGTCACCATCAGGAATCGCCATCGCCCACAATTTAGGGTTGATGATATGATTAGAATTGTAAGTAGTGATGACTCGTGGGGGTGTGCGACCATTCTGACCAGCGTAGAATTTTACACTTACGCTACCATACCGGAAAAAGATTTTGTCGACGATGGTTTTATCTCCAGGGAAGATATGATTTCCGGGATGAAAAAGTATTACCCTCAAATAGAGCCTACCTCTGAAGTGACCGTTTTAAGATGGGGAAGAATATTTATGTCCTGGGCTAAACGTTAATAACAGACATAAAACTCCGGTATACACAAATATATCGGAGTATTTTTTTGTTAAAAATTCTTTTTTTAAGTTTTCGCCCGGGGTGTAAATGATTTAACTAATTCCAACACACCCAACTCTTATCATATAAACCCCAAGACAACTACCTATAACAAGCCTACAATTAATACAATAGCGAAGGGAGTGGACATGATTACGTTACAATGGCGCGTTGTCTACGAAAAAGAGTGCGGGGATAGGGGCGAGGAGTGTTTAGAAGTGACGGGTCGTGATTTCAGCACAGTTTTCTCTGCGTATTTGCAAAAGTTGAAAGAACTGTCCGCCAAGTCAGTCCTCGTCAGCGATTTTTTGGGACCAGTAGAAAGTGAGGGTACTGTTGCTAATGAGCCGGTTTACAGCACATAGCACGAAAAACCACCTTTTATAAACAAAAAAGGTGGTTTCTTTTTTACACCGGACGCTGTATATACATCGCAAAGTTCTCTGTGTAATAATAAATACATGACCAAAATACTAATTATCGAAGACGATATTGAGATCCTAAATCTCTATAAAACCGCGTTCGCCATTGAAAAGTTCGAGGTTGTTACGGCCGAAAACGGAGAAGAGGGATTACAAAAAGTTAAAGAAGAAAAGCCTTCTCTAATTCTATTGGACATAATGATGCCGGTTCTGGACGGCTTTCAGGTTCTTCTGCGCTTAAAGGCAGACGCTACAACCTCGTACATTCCGGTAATTGTTCTTACCAGCCTTGCGGATGTGCGCGATGCCCAATCCTGTTTATATATGGGAGCATTAAAATATCTGATCAAAAGTGAGTCCACTCCAAAACAGATTGTTAATATTGTGCAGGAAACGCTGGGTCTTAAAGAAACCGTTTAGGAATTTACAAAAAGATAGCTGTCCTACCTTAAAAAAGAATTCTCTTCAATAAACTTTTCCTGACATCCACGTATGCATAAATCCTTTTCCGTATCTGTGCTACATGCTGTAATGCAGTTATTCATCGGCCTGAGTTTATCGCTAAGGGTAGGGTCGACAACCGCTGCTATTACCGAAAAGTAAATGATTCCAAGTAAAATGGGTAGGAAAGTCAGGGCCAGTTTCACCCAAAGATTCCACTTAGGCCAAAACCACATAACTATAATTCCAAGAGGGTAGAACAAGAGAAGAAGAAAGGTTGTTACTTTTGAAGCGGAGGGAGATACAGAGTTACGTTTAAGTTGAGGATCCATTAATTTATTATACTCGTAAAAGCACCTTCGGCATTTACTACTAAATAGACAATGCCAGATTGACAAAAACTAACGTAATAATATAATGACCTTAATAAATCAGGCCGGAATCCGACCCGCACCTTAAAAGTGCACTTAAGTTTCCAACAACGCCTGATTTTTTATATTTGCATAAGGATTTTTAGTACTTCCGATGAAGTAACTATACTGGCCCGTGAATATTTTTTTGATCTGAATGCTGTAAGCGCCTTTTCATGTGCCCGACTCTTCTTGCCAACTAACCCAAATCTAAAATCAACTTTGCTCTCTTTGAATTCATATTTTTTAAAAATCCTGTACACGTGAGACTTTATCAGATTCATGTTACCTGGATATTCTATATCTATTACTAACATTCCCTCTAATTTATATCTTTTTATCAGTAAGTATATTAAACAAGCAAAAGTCTTGTATATATAACTTTTAGGTTTTTTAATTGCCGTAAAGTGTTGTTGAATTTTTCGTTTTGCAACCGGCTTTAAATACAAATAGTTTCTGCTGCCGTTAGAAAATGCCACCACGGTAGGAACAGATGTATTTTCTAGTTTTCCGGATTGATCTACCTCGTATGACACAGGTAGATACTAACAAACTGTGCTATATAGTACAACAGTTGTTGTAGTAACAATTACACGATACCGGTGTGATATGCCCATGTATTAAGTTCCAGCGGTCAACTTAAAAAGTAAAAGACGCAAAAAACGCAAACTCATTGACTCACACAAAACAAAAGTAAATACTTAAAGAAGAACATGCCCTATTGTAAGAGTCTAAAAATTAATGGACCCGCACGGAACTAATTAACCCAACCGCTACCAAGCGGTTTTTTGTTTCTATAAATAGGGCAGTTGAAGTTAAGGAAAAAATATATTTCTTTGACATCCTCAGGGCTGGGTTCCCCTTTTTGTAATCGGAGGGATTTGATAATGTGCTAAAACACAAATCAGATTCCTCCGTATTTTTTATTATTCAATTTTCTTTTTTGGAAATACCCCGTGAAAAGGGTAGAGCCAGGACTTTATGATTGTGTAGGTGTTTAAGGGAGTATGATAGCTTGCGCTACTGACTGGGTTCCCTAGGTTTCCTATACATTCACTGATCCTGGCTCGTGTGCCCTTCTCGGTACTTTAATATTTTTATCCGTCAGGTCTTTCGTAACTTAAGAAGCAAGTGGGTAGCGGCTTTCGCGGCTAGTGGGGATCTACTAAGCTTTGGAGTTCTATCTTCCTTTTAAAGGGATGGTAGTACTTGTCAGAAGCTCGGTTTTTCCTTTGCCTTGTTTCTTAGTTCCAGGGTGTGGTGCTGGAAATAGCTTTGAGTGTTACCTCTTGGCTCTCTACGAAATTTGTTTGATATCCTTTGCAGGGCGTCACGCTGGATTTGGGCTTTCGCTTTGTCGCAGTACGGTTACTTCTATCGATTCCCTTCCGGTTATCTTTAGTGAGTTTCCGCGAAGTAGTTGGTTTTCACCAGGCTGCTTCATGACTTCCAAACTATCCTTACGGGTGTAACAACTGGTCTTAAGGGGTAGTGGCTTTCGCTACTAGTAGGGATGATGGGGCCTTGTATCTCTATTTTTCCTTTGGGGGGATGATAGTGATTCGCGGTTCCATTTTTCCTTTGCCTTGGTGTCCGGTTCCGGGGTTTGCTAATGATGACTCGCGCCGTCGTTAGTTTTCCGGGGGTGTGACTTGTGGTCAACTCGTTACGTTTAAATTTTAAAGTGCTTCGAAAGACGTGGACGTTATACTACAACTTTTTTTTAATATGTCAAGGGGTGCTGTGAAAGACTTTTTAAATGCCGTGTTACTTCGAGCAAATGAGACTGCCGAAAGAAAAATCCCCGCGCACAATATCAGGAATTCTTTCTAAATCGTGAATATTAAAAATAAAAATCGGAATTTCTGAGAGCATACACATAGCAAAAGCAGTGGAGTCCATAACCATTAAGTGTCTTTCCAAAGCCTCCTGAAACGTGATTCTACCGAGCTTTACGGCATCTTTGTTTGTTTTAGGGTCCTTGTCGTAAACACCGTCAACCGTACTGGCCTTTAGCACCATACTGCATTTGAGCTCGTGGGCATATTGTGCCACTGCAGAGTCGGTAGAGAAGTTAGGTTTTCCCAAACCCCCTGCTAAAATTACCATTCTATGGTTATTTAGATGGTGTCTGGCTTTTAGTCTTATGTAAGGTTCCGCAAAATCCGGTAAATGAAACGCCGTCATAAGCCTCGTATCCTCGGCGCCCTGTCTTACCAAAGCTTCTCTTAAAGCTACGCCGTTTATAACTGTTGCCAGCATACCCATTGAATCCGCTTCGGCACTATCAACCTCGTGGCTGCGTTCTCTTCCTCTGAAAATGTTGCCGCCGCCCACAACCATGGCCAGCTGTATACCGGTGGATTCAACTATGCCGATAAGGCGTCCGGCTACTTCATTATATTTTTCAAAGCTAATGTGAGATTCGTTTGTGGAAAATAGTTCACCGCTTACTTTTAGTATTAGTCGTTTCGGTTCGGTGTTGCCGGTCGGCATCGCTGTCATATTAACATTTACTGTACCGGTACTCAAATGAGAAGAATTTTTAGGCTTTCCGTTCCATCAGAAGTTCAACGTGTTCTATTCCGTCTCCCATTAATGTAGTTTCTTCACCCACGGTCTTGAAACCAAATTTCTTGTATAAAGCCACCGCGAATTCCTGTTCTTTATTTACTGTCAGGGCAAGCTTTTTTATCTCCTGGTCTTCTTTTACTTTTGCTAACACAAAATCAAATAATTTTGTCCCGAGACCCCTGCCTCTTGCTTTACCTAAAACATAAACGCCTACAATATTGGCGATTTTTCCAATTTCATCGTTAGAAATATAGGCTCCCATAGTTCCGATGGCTTTTCCGTCTTCGATAACGATAGTATTGTAGCGGTTAGCAATTCTTTCCATCCATTGTTCTTTTGTAAATGCTAATTCCCTAGAGTGGCTACTACCGAACGCCTGTGGTTCACACTGAAGTGCGTCTAGTCTAATGTCCCTGTACACCTCCCAAAGCTCGGGTGTTACGGATATTATTTCTACGTCTTTAATTTTTTCCATAGGTGCATTATACAACTGTGAAAATGTATCACATTGCCTTCGCAACAAGCGCAGTTAATCCGTTAGATCCTTCTTCTTTTCCTCAAATTCCTTTTTATCTATCTCGCCTTTTGCATATCTCTCTTTAATTATGTCTAAAGCGGTTTTCTCTTTTGTTCCACCAACCGTTTTGTTCTCTCTTTCAGAACGCAAAAGAATGCGGACAACCTCAATGCCGCCGAAAATCAATAAAATCCAAAAAAGAAGCATAAATATCCAGCCGAATCCGCCCCAGTGCATGTTGTTGTAGAAACCATACATCACGGTAATCACCTCCTTATAATTAATCTAGTAGCGCCAATTCGTCGTCTTCCAACACAAAACTCCCGTTGTAAAACAGCGCTCTCTCAAACTCCTCTTTAGCAATGTCTAAATCCCCCTGTTTCATAAAAACGCGCCCCCTGATCTGGTACAGCTCCGAAAAAGCCCTATTCTCGTTGTCCAAAACCTTGCGTGTCATTTCCAAGACCTTTTCATCGTCCCCCAGCTTTTCGTACGCCAAAATCGGCTCAATCTGGTACCAAAGCATCCTAAACGGTAAACGGCCGGCAACCGATTCATAAGCTGCAACCGCCCCTTCATAATCACCTAAATAGTAGTCGGCTACAGAAAGATTGAAACGGTCATAAATACTTCCGGGGCTAGACTCCAAAATTCTTTCCGATTCTTCTTTAGCACTTTGCCAGGCAACTTTTTTGTTTAAATTTTCGCCTAATATCTTTTCAGCAGTTTCTTTTTGTCCGGGTCTTACTAAAACTATGTATTGATAATTAAACGCGCCCCACAACTTGTTAAAATCCCCGTACGTGTACTCGAGATTTTTTCCCTGGTACGAATCATCCTGTATAAAGACGCCTTTGCTGTCGTCGTACCCTTTTATTACGCGGAAGTGACCGATATACTCTCCGTCTTTAAGCCAGGTTATAGCAATCACGGGAATATCGTTAAAAATAAACTCTTTTATAAGTTCCGGAGTTCCCATTGGACGGAGATAGTAGAGAAGTCCGTATTCTTCTGCTTTTTTACCCAGCTCGTCGGGATTCACGGCCTTATCGTCGTTGTCTCCCTGCGGATTTTGAAAAGGTCTTAGCTGATCACCGAGTGTTTTTTGCGAAACATTGATGCCGTAGTAAGAAAGAGCCATTGATAAGGACGCCGGTCCGCAGTTATTGAACGTCTGGTAAACGTGATAATCGTTTATTAGGGTTTTTTGCGTGGGTAGGGGAGCAATTATTGGCGGGGTTTCTATTTCCTCTTCAAATGCAGATGTTTCCTGTACTGTCTCCTGGGTCTTAACAACGGCCTTTTGGTCAGTTTTTCCGGAAAAATAGTACACGCCCAGCAATGAAGCGGCAGCTAACAATGGAAGAATTAATACTTTGGCGAAAGCAGGTACATTCCTCATTTGTTTCTGGATATTACATTAATTCTTCCGGTTTGAGAAACTTAGACAGACTGATATTCCTCTTTCAATTTGTCCCCGTACTTTTCCATCAGCTTGTGCACTTTTGGAGTTATGGAAATATCACAATAAGCTCTTCCCATGTTTTTATCGTAATAGTTTTTGTGATAATCCTCCGCTACAAAGAAATTTGTAAACGGCAATATTTCGGTTACTACCGGATTTCTATAATCTTTCGACTTTTCGATTTCCTCTTTTGATTCTACGGCAACTTTTTTCTGTTCTTCACCGTGATAAAAGATTACAGATCTGTACTGTGGTCCGGTGTCATGACCTTGTCTATTTATTGTAGTGGGGTCGTGAGTATTCCAAAACACTTCAAGTATTTTTCCATAAGAAATTTTTGCCGGGTCAAACTTTATCTGAATAGCTTCCGCATGTCCCGTGTCACCCCTACACACTTCTTCGTAAGTAGGGCTGTCTACGTGTCCGCCCGCGTACCCGGGCAATACTTCGCTAACGCCTTCAAGCCTCTTGAAAAGGGCTTCAGTACACCAAAAACAACCTCCCGCTAGAGTAGCTGTCGAAAGTTCATTTTTCATAAATAACCTCCGGTAAATTTTCGCCGCTTCGTACAAAACGCATCGAAATAGAATTCACGCAATGTCTGGTATTTTTGTCCGTCAGATGTTCGTTCTCAAAAACGTGACCTAAATGAGCTCCGCAGTTTGCACATTGAATTTCGGTCCGCATTCCGTCAGCATCGCGAATTCTTTTCACCGCATCAGGATAATTTTCATCGAATGAAGGCCACCCACAGCCGGCGTCGAACTTAGACTTTGAAGAAAATAGGGGAGCGTTGCACTTTCTACAAATAAATACGCCCTCTTCATAAAAAGCATCATATTCTCCGGTAAACGGAGTTTCAGTGCTTTTATTTTCTATAACTAATTTTTCTTCGGGAGTAAGGGAGTTGTATTTCATAGGCAAGACAGTTTGTGTATAGGGATAATATCACCTGCGCCTGTGAATGCAAATTCCAGGCCGGGTAAATTTTGTATAATACTGTTATGAAAAAGGTAACGGTCGCTGCGGCGTTAATCTTGTGCACGGTTCTAATTATTATTTACCCGTCTTTGAAACCTAAAAAGATTTTTGAGACCCGGATTGTTCCTACAAACGTACCTGAAAATTTAAATTCCGGTGAACCGCGGATAATCGTCGAAAACCTTGATACACCGTGGGAATTGGCGTTTCTACCTAACGGTGATTTACTAATAACCGAAAGGCCGGGCAACCTGGTGGTAATCCGCGGAGACCAAATCACCAGAATAAAAATCGAAAACGTTGTCGAACGCGGCGAGGGAGGTTTGATGGGACTTGCGGTAGATCCTGAGTACAAATCTAATAACTATATTTACCTTAGCTACACCACTGGTGCCGGACTCAATATTTACAATGTCGTCGACAGATATATTTTTAAGGACAGCGCGCTGAGTGACAAATTTACTATTCTTGGTAACATCCCCGCAAACGTTTTTCACGACGGAGGAAGAATTAAATTCGGGCCTGACGGCTATCTTTACGTAACAACCGGCGATGCCGGAAATCCTAATGCTGCGCAGGACACAAAATCCCTCGCGGGAAAAATACTTAGACTTAATAAGGACGGTTCAGCCCCCGGTGACAATCCCTTCGGTAACGAAGTGTATTCCTACGGACACCGTAACCCACAGGGTTTAGCGTGGGATAGTTCGGGACGCCTTTGGGCGACGGAACACGGTCCTTCAGGACTGGAAACAGGCTACGATGAACTTAACTTAATTGTTAAAGGTAAGAACTACGGTTGGCCCGTCATTAAAGGCTCTGAGACAGCCGAAGGTATGGAAACCCCTGTTATCAACTCCGGCTCAAAAGAAACCTGGGCTCCCGCCGGACTCGCGTTTTTTAAAAATAGTCTTTATTTCGGAGGACTCCGCGGCGAGACTTTGTATAAATTGGATCCCGATGCTGAATCTTATACGTTAGCCAAAAGTTTAGAAAAAATATACGGAAGAATAAGAATTGTTACTGCCGGACCTGACGGCTACTTATATATAGGAACCAGCAATAAAGACGGGCGGGGAACGGTTCAGGACGGAGACGACAAGATAATTAAAATATCTCCGCGTGATAAACTTCTGTAATGAAAATAAAAATAAAAAGATTTGATAAAACTATTCCGTTGCCCGAATATAAAACAAAAGGTGCGGCGTGCATGGATCTATCAGCCAGAGAGACCACAGTAATTCAACCGCATTCGTTGGGATACATTCCGCTCAACGTTGCTCTTGAAATTCCTCAGGGTTGCTGGGTGCTTTTAGCCGCGCGCAGTTCAACACACAAACTTGGACTTATTCCGGCCAACGGGATCGGAATAGGAGACTCGGATTTCATCGGAGACAACGACGAATATAAGTTGATTGTTTACAACGTCACGGAAGCCGCCGTTACAGTAGAAAAAGGCACAAGAATAGCCCAAATATCCGTGATAAATTACGAAAAAATGGAACTGGAAGAGGTTGACTCACTGGGAAACACTGACAGAGGAGGGATCGGTTCTACCGGCGCAAGATGAGATTTAAAGTTTTTCTTTGAAAAAGTCTACGGTCCGTTGCATTGCCGTTTCGTAATAAGGAGACACTATATTGTGACCCCCGCCATCATACTCAAACACAGAATAATCTTTACCCGCACTTTTTAACACTTTGACAAGGTCTCTTGAATATCCTATATCAACAACATCATCATTAACCGAGTGGTGAAGTTCGAGTGCCCCCGATAAATAATTAATGTTTTTTGTAAGAGAAATCGAAGTCCAAAAACCACTATTCAAATCTAATTCTTCCGGGTTTTCGCGTAACTTCTGAACCTCAGGAGAATTTTCACGGTGTGGGTCCTCCCGCTGCTCCGACGGTTGTTGAGGCCTGCGCATATAGCTATTGTCACTTATGCTGTACTTCGCAAAATCCTCATAACTATAAACTGCCCCTGCCCAAATTACTCCTGCTTTTATTTCATCCGACACGAGCATTGTCCGAAGTACAAGGTTTCCGCTCATACTGTGCCCCCACATCCCTATTTTTTCCGGATTCACATTTTCGTATTTCTGAAGGCTTTTGACCGCGCTTATGGCGTCTATTGTATATGCAGACGAGAAATACGAGCCTGTGGCGTTACCCTCGGAATTCCCATGTCCCCTTAGGTCGATTTTGAAGACCACGAAGCCGTTTCTGGCTAAACTGTCTACGTAGGAAACATAGTTTTGCGTAGTAACATATTGAGCCGGAGGAATATAACCGTGGTTGAAAACAATTGCCGGATAACCACCTTCGGGCGGTGTCCCAACCGGAACAGTCAGATACCCGTATATCTTATTTCCCTCACTGGTGTAACTGGCAACATATTTTTTATAATTTGAGCCGTCGGAAAGCTCTTCTTCAATAACGGGGGCGGGTGAGTCTATTTTTAGGGTTCTTAGATAATCAATACTTATAGGGGAAACGTAAACGGGTTCTTCAGCTTTTTTCTCAGCTCCTGTATACGGAGACGTAACATTCGTGGTGCCGGCCGCAGAATTACCCGTACGTAATAAATATACGGCTGCAATTGTAATGGAAATTAAAAAGATAAGGGCAATAAACTTTTTCATATCTCAGAGCCAACATACTAGCATATATTATTAAAAAAAGAAAAACTCCGGCAGGCTCTATAGCAGGAACTAAGTTAGTTTCGGTTGACTGCGTAGTTTCAGGTGAATCAGGGCAATGTTGTATAATCAAATTATGAAAACAGGAAAAATTTTTCTAATAGTAACGCTAGCAATTTTGCTTTTAGTAGGAGTTTATTTTGGTTACGGAGCAATGAAGAAACAGGCAGCGCCTGGGGATCAAATTCTACCCAGCCAACAATTAACAGAAAATAATACGCAAGACGATCAGGGCCTTATTTCAGGAAAAATTACAGATTTGTTAAGTCTGGGCAAGTCACTTAAATGTACTTACACGGTTGATGAAGAAGTAAACAAGCCGGGTGTGGAAGGGACAATCATGGTATCAGGCAGCAAAATGAGAGGTGACAGCACAATTATGATTTCGGGTGATACCGGACCGGGAATAGATAGCCACTTTATATCAATGGACAACACAATGTACACCTGGACTTCAAACTCCCCGACAGGAATAAAAATTACAATCGACGAAAAAATTATGTCCGGTGAAGATACTACAGGTGAAGTACCTGCAGAAGCCCAAGCTCTTCAGGAAAAGATGGACTACAAATGCCTTCCCTGGATTGCCGATCCGTCTGTATTTGAACTACCCGCAGATGTAGAGTTTACCGACATGTCAGAACTGACAAAAAATTTACAGGCGCCCGGAGATACCGGAAATATGTGCGCTGTCTGTAATTTAATGGAAACCGAAGAACAAAAAGCTGAATGTTTAACTAACTTCAACTGCGAATAATACTGCAAAACTGATGAGATTGATAAAAATACCGGGGCCGTTCATAAAAAAGCACGTATATATTCTTCTTTTCTCTGCCGTTTATCTGTTGCTCTCGTTCCTGCTGTATAAAGACTTCGGCGTAACGTACGACGAAAAAGTGGAGTACGACTCCGGAAAGTATCTTACAACCTATCTTGCAACACCCACCTCCCCCGATTATGTAGATAAACTTGTGAACGACAAACCTGACAGAATTGAGGCCAGACATTTGCCCCTGTTCAGCACCTACTCCAGAACATACACCGCAGTATTAAATCTTTTAAACCCGAAATACTACTTCGAGTGGTTCCATCTGCTAAACCTGCTTGCCGGCCTTTTCCTCTTCATCTTTGCCTACTCGCTCCTATATATAGTGTACAAGGACAGTTTGAGGGCAGTTGTAGGCCCGGTTCTATTGTTGCTTACACCTGCAGTAAGTGGGCACATTCCTGCAAATCCCAAGGATATTCCGTTCGCGACAATTTTCCTGCTTGGAACTCTTCTCATTTCGTACTTTTTGAAAAGGCCGGGAAATAAATCCGTCGAAATTCTTACACTGGGGGTTGTCTTCGGATTAGCTCAAAGTACCAGAGTAGTGGGTCTCTCGCTTTTTGCTACTTATTTTTTGCTTAGTATGTACCGGGCTATAGCTGACAAAAAAGGGGTAGGACAAACTATTTTAAACTCTCTAATCATTTTGTTTCTTTCATTCTTCGTTTGGGTTTTAAGTGTGCCTTTCGTAGGAGCAAATTTTTTCACCAACCTTGTCTATACAATTACTGACGCTTCAGGATTCCAAAACTGGGACCACGAGATACTGTACATGGGCAGCCTCCTTTCAAAAGAAGAAAGGCCGTGGCACTACTTACCTCTTTTGTTATCAATTCAATTACCTCTTATTATTTTGGCCTCTATAGCATCAGGACTGTTTTTGGCAATTAGAAAAAAGCTCCGCTACGGTATTTCACACCCGGTATCAGTAATAACAACAACCGTCCTTATTAATTTTATTATTTATATTGTGTTACACCCTGTGGTTTACAACGGAATCAGGCACTTTTTATATTTTGCGGTCTGCCTGGTCTTACTTGCGGCGTTCTTTTTGATAGACGGATTCGAAGCCGCAAAAAGAAAACATAAATATATTTTGTTGGGGACGGTTTTGGCTTATTTATTTTTCACGCTTCTGAGAACAGTACATCTGCACCCTTATGAATACATCTACTATAACGAACTGGCCGGAGGTTTGAGAGGTATTGAAAATGAGTATGAGTTGGATTATTGGGGAGCGGCCTACAAAGAATCTGCGCAGTTAGTGCTTGAGGGGGTTGAGAAAAACGGTGTAAATGGTTTAAAGGTTTACGCGTGCGACAACCAATTCGCGGTAGTTTACTATTCCCAATTCAAGTTTGAATTGGTCGGGAGGTCCCGTGACGCGGATTTGATAATTTGCGACACCTTCAAAGAACGGTTAAGGCAAGAGACAGAGGATTCCGCCTACCAGACCTCGTTTCCTGTTATTTCAGAGATAAAACGGGAAGGTGTTCCAATACATATAATAAGGGCAACCCAAGAATTCAATAATCTAATTAAATAGCTAGAGAGGTATTCCGTCAGACTGCTGAAGGAATTTCAATCCCGCTCCCGGGATTAGATTCAGGAGTTTCAGTTTCACCTGATCCGGGTTCGGTTGTTCCTGTCTCTGTTGTATCCGAGGAAGAAGGCTCTGTTTCTCCAATACCCTCGAGTTCATCTGATGGGGCAGAACTGTCTGTTCCTTCTGTTTCATCGCCGACGTCATCTTCAATAGGAGCAGGGGTGTAACCTGAGAGTAGCTTTGAAACCCATCCCAGAATACTAAACTGACTTTCTCCGGCTTTTATTACAGAGATTAAGGTAGCTCTTTGTTCATTTAATAAAGTCAGGCTGGTTTGTAACGCCGGGCTTGTTCCTCCAACTCCTAAGGATTCTGTTGTCCTAATCAATTTTCTTATCGCGTTCGTATTGTGCGAGAGGGTGCTTCTCAGCTGCCCTAAATTTTTGTAGTCAGGACCTACAAGAACTGTCTTCCATTTAGGTTCGTTTACTACTTCTTCTAAAACCTCGGCTGTTTCCTCTGCAGTTGCCTCTTGTTCCTCAGCTATAGTAGTTAATTCGTCGCTTACCTCTTCGTTACCTTTTCCTTTTTCGGTGTCTGCTACAGTTTTTAACTCTTTTGAAACTTGCTTAACAATCTTGATATGCTCATCGCCGGTATTTCCCACAGAAACGGTGGCTTTCATACTGGAAGAAGCAGATTCTTCGCCCTTTTTAGACAGTAAATTCTTGAGAGAACGGGTAATTTTTTGAGTTTTTGTGCCCTGAACCTGAGGAGTACCGTCCACCGGTCCGCCAGAAATTAAGTAGGCTCCGCCTGCAATAACGGCAAAAATGGCTATCAAAATTGGTAAATGGAGAGAATAGAGGGTATAGGTCTTCTTTTTCAAATTTTTAGGCATGTATGAATTGTACAGGGAAAAGGTCACTAAGTTCAATAGGATTAAAAGGGAAAGCAGCCCGTAGTTAGAACGGGCTGCTTGTACAAACAAAAATGCAAACGAAAACAGGTAATTTGCTAAAATAGCCGAACTACCTGAGGCCTCCTTCCAAACAAACCGCTTTAATCCGCCAAATTAGTTCTGATAGAACCTAAATTGCGCTACCTTTAATCCGTTATTGTCGTAGTCCCAGAAATAATCCTGAAGTCTAGGATCAAACAACGGGTATCTTTCGTCAACTCCGTCTCCGGTAAGGTCGGCGTATACATACAGGAGTTGTGAAGTTACGTTAGTAAAAGAGCTTTTGCCCTTTTCTCTAACCAACACAACATTTGATGTTGAGCAGTACTCAACACCGTCAAGATATGCACACGGAGTTGTGGTGGATGTACCACCTGGTTTACCTAAAGCTCTCGCCCAAACAGTGTAAGAAGTTACACCGTCATTATCGGCATCGGGATTAGGCAAACTAAATGTAGCTCCATTACCATCGGTACCGTTTGCATCTAGTACTGCAAACCCGGTTCCGGGTAAAAGGTTTATCTTTATTTTCCCGCTCAGCGGAACAAAAATTCTATGCCCGCTGCTGGAATCCATTAAAGCGGCCTTGTCTTTAGAAACTCCTATAATGTTTAGATTATAATGAGCTCCACTAGGCGCCCCATTACCTGTAATTGCAGCGGCTTTGGTTTTTACTGTAAACAGTAAACCAATCGCTACAGCTACTACAGCCATTGATATTATGGCCTTTTTCATGTTACTCACCCCCTTCTTACTTTTAAGTTGCTACATCTCGCAGCAAATAGTTGGTAAGGTAGGGAAGGCTTACTTAAATTATTATTTAAGCCCTTTATTTAAGCCTTTGCGGCAGGAATCATCGAAACAGTAGATATTACACTATGAGTCGTTTATAGTCAAACAGGCTCCGTGGGGTTGCGTTAAGTCTGATTTAGTGTATTATATAGACAGTTGTCTATTTGTGTATATTTTACTGAATAGATATTTAATTTAAGCAAGGATATTTATGGAACCAGAAACATCAAAAAATCAAAAGTTCCCATATCTCGCTTTATTATTAATTTTGACCGTCGTGGGGGTATATTTTCTATTTAATAAACCCTCGACTACAGCCACAGACACTAATACGGCCAACGTTCAAACTACTGTAGATGAACAGGAAGAGCCGGAACCGGTCACAGAGGAGGCAACACAAATACAAAACGAAGTCAAAATAGTAATTGAAGGAAGTCCCTATAAATTTTCACCCAACACAATAATGGCTAAGGTCGGCGACAAAGTAACAGTAGAATTTAAGAACGTCGAAGGTATTCACGACTTTAAAATAGATGAATTCAACGCAGCAACAAAAGTAATACAGGCCGGAGAAACGGATACTGTTTCGTTCACGGTCGACAAAGCCGGAGTATTTGAGTTCTACTGCTCGGTGGGCGAACACAGAAAAATGGGAATGGTCGGCACACTAAAAGTAGAATAATTAGCGCGCGGCCCGGCATTTTTTAAGAGATTGTACGCACGACCGTAAATATAACTTATACTAGTGGTGTGAACGACGGCGAAAGACCAAAACTTAAGAAATTTTATTACCTGCTCGGCTATGTTCTGGTAGTTTTCTTCGCGGGCTTTGGCCTTTATAGCGCTCTCAAACAACTTCCCAAAGTCCTTCCGGCCAGCGACTCATCAACCCAAACCTATTCCGGCAGTAAAAATCAGGTAGTTCTCACCAAAATAGTTGACGGTGACACTGTAAAAGTACTTTTAGAGAACACCGAGCAAAGTGTCCGCCTTATAGGAATAAACGCCCCCGAAGCAAACGACTGCAGGGGAGACTGGAGCAGGACCGAGATGGAAAAACTGCTTGCCGGCCAGACTGTATTTTTAGAGGAAGATCCCACGCAGGGTAACAAAGACAAGTACGGCCGGCTATTACGGTACATCCATACAGGTAGCGGGCTGAACGTGAACGCGGAAATGGTAGAAATCGGCGCTGCCAAAGAATACACATACGACAAAGACTACAAATATAAGCGTATGTTCATAGATGCTCAGGATACCGCAAAAATTAATAAACTTGGTGTTTGGGGAGTTCCATGTGACTAGCTGACATTAAAAATATAGAGCGAATTCGTATTGCCCGGATCCTGCCATCTTTTTCCATGTACAACGACGATGTTTTCGCCCTTAGAAAGAATTCCTCTTTTTTGTAACTCGTGCGCAATCTCGGTAACATCCACAAGCCCGTGTTCGGGAAACTCAATTTTATGTGGAAGGACGCCGTACGACAAACCCAATTTTTTCAACGTGTCCTCATTCTGAGTTAATGCAATTATCGGTATCTCTGGTCTGAAGGAAGAAAATATACGCGCCGATTTTCCTGTTTCCGTAGCGACCAGTATTTTTGAAATAGAGCGCCCGTTGTCCGACCTGATTATATCTACAGCCGCCTTAACAATACTAAATGTTCTGTCTTCGGAAAATTCAAGAGCCGGCGGCACACGAAAAGCTTTTTCATTGAAACTAACTATCTTATGCATAAATTTAACCGACTCGACGGGATATTTTCCTACCGCTGTTTCGCCCGATAACATTACCGCATCGGCACCGTCACGCACTGCATTAGAGATATCGGAAACCTCCGCACGGGTAGGAGATGGATTTGTAGTCATGGACTCGAGCATTTGAGTTGCCACTATTACGGGCTTTGCGGACGCCCTGCATTTTTCGATAATTTTCTTTTGATAGTAAGTGATTTTTTCGAGAGATACTTCTACTCCCAGGTCGCCCCTTGCCACCATTACCCCGTCACTTTTTTCAACAATAAGATCGAGGTCATCAACTGCGCCTTGGGTTTCAATTTTTGAAATGAGACCTGCGCTCGAATCGTTTTCGGTCAAAAACCTAGAAAGATTTTCAACATCCTCATGATTCCTGACAAAAGATAAAGCAAAAAATTCGGGTGCAACTTTAAGAAATTCCTTTATTTTTTCTTTTTCCTCTTCGTTGATAGTGGGAACAGATATCTTCTTTTTTATAAAAGAAACACCTTTGCCTGATTTTAATAGTCCCGCACTTAGGACGTTTAAAAAAAGGTCTTCTTTTTTACCGTCTACAACAAATTCTATTTTTCCGTCGTCTACTACCAGAACATCTCCCGGATCCAGCTGGCTGTAAACTTCCGGAGGACTTAAAAAGACATCTGCGGGGATTTTTAGCAATTCATCTTTTTTGAGTTCAAGCTCTGTTGACCCGGGAATATGCAAAACACATTCCGGTCCCTGCAAATCTACGATAACCCCTATGCTAATCCCGAGATTTCCACTTACATCACGTACTTTTTTAATATGCTCCAAATGCCAGGCTGTATCGGCGTGCTTGAGATTAAAGCGGAAAAAATTGACACCTGCTGAGATAAGCTCTTTTATATCCTTTTCAGAACTACTGGCAGGACCGAGAGTGGCAATGATTTTAGTAAATTTTCCTGAGTGCATCCGGGCAGTTTAATCGACAACTCTGTTAAGAAATGAGTTTATTATCGAAACAACAATACTGAACAAAAGGGCCGCCCAAATACTTGCTATCTGAAATCCGGGTACAAGGGAAGACGTAAAAAGAACAATAAAAGCGCTGATTACAAAAGTAAACAACCCGAAGGTTATTATATTAATAGGAAGGGTTAGAAGAATAAGGATAGGTTTTACGAACAGGTTCAACGTTCCGAGAACTATCGCTACAATGACAGCCGTAACCAAATCATCCACAACGACGCCGGGAATTATACGGGAAGCAACAAAAATAGCTAACGTAGCGATCACTAACTTTAGCAGTAGTTTCATATTTACAATTATACTTACTTACCACGTTATGTAAATTCTCTTCCTCAGTGAGTACACCGAATGTATACTATAAACATGGAGTTTCCGAAAGATTTTATATGGGGCACCGCAACATCAGCTCACCAGACAGAGGGCAACAACACAAACTGTGACTGGTGGAAATGGGAAGTGGAAAAGGACGGGCGGAGAGATCTGCCTTTAGAAGCCTCCGGACAGGCGTGTGACTCATACAATAGATACTCCGAAGATTTTGAGTTATGCAAACAATTAAACTCTAACGCCGTCAGAGTAAGCATAGAGTGGGCGAGAATAGAGCTGAGAAGAGGAACTTACGATACCAAAGCTCTTGAGCATTATACGAAGGTATTAAAGGCAGCAAAAGAAAAAGGGTTAAAAACATTTGTAACGTTCCATCATTTTACTAATCCTATTTGGTTGGCAGAGACCGGAGGATGGTTAAATTTTAAAACCCCGGGACTGTTTGCGGAGTATTCCAAAAAATGCGCTGAGTCGCTGGGAGAATACTGCGACACTATTGCAACAATAAACGAACCTCAGGTTTACGCATCCATGTCCTACTTAGTGGGAACATGGCCCCCTCAAAAAAAATCGCTATTGCTGGCTCTAATCGTTCAGATAAATATGATCCGGGCTCACAACGCGGCTTATAAAAAAATAAAGGAAGTGTGTAATAAACCTGTAGGAATTGTGAAAAATATTTCGTGGTATGAATATTCGAGCTACACCGTTCTCGATAAATTTATCGCAAAAATCCTATATTTCTTTAATAGCCACTTCTTCTTAAAGCCTATATCTAAAAACCTCGATTTTATCGGACTCAATTATTACTTCACAAATAGAGTTGTAAAACTTAGAATCCGAAATCCTGACAACCCGGTCAACGACCTGGGGTGGTGGATAAACTACGACGGTTTGTACAAAGTCCTCATGAGTTTGAAAAAATACAATTTGCCTGTTTTTATAACTGAGAATGGTTTAGCAGACAGCCACGACAGACAAAGAACCGACTTCATTAAAAAAATGCTGACTCAGGTCCACGCAGCTCTTTCGCACGGAGTAAAAGTTAAAGGATACTTCTACTGGAGTCTGCTGGACAATTACGAGTGGCACCACGGTTTTTGGCCCAGATTCGGACTAATAGAGGTTGACCGCGAAAACGGATTAAAACGTATACCAAGAAAATCCTTTTATGATTATGCCGAAATATGTAAGAATGGAATAGTAAAGTAACCGTATGTTCCACCGACAAACTGCCCTTAAAAAACAGGCGTCAAAAGCTTGGGAATACATTAGAAAACTTTTCGGATTAAACCTGACCCGTATCGTTCTTCTCGCACTTGTAGTTATAATCGCACTTCCTCTTGTACTTTTTTATTTTCTAAAACCTGAACAAAGAAACGACAACAAGTACGGTGTTACATTTTCAAGTAAGTACGCTTACCAGATAGGACTTGATTGGAAGGACGCCTATATAAAAGTTCTCGACGATCTTGGAGCACGAAATTTAAGACTCATCGCTTATTGGGACGAAATAGAAGTTACTCCCGAAATTTATAACTACAAAGATATAAAGTGGCAGCTTGAACAGGCAGATAAAAGAAACGCAAATGTAATACTGGCAATCGGACGTAAAGTTCCGAGATACCCGGAATGTTTTGAACCGAGCTGGTGGAAAGCTATGAGCAGTGAGGATGAAAGGGATAAGGAACTTTTTGAATACATAATAAGAACCGTGATGGAACTTCAAAGCTACAACTCGGTAAAAATGTGGCAGGTAGAAAATGAGCCGTTTTTTCCTTTCGGCGAATGTCTTACTATCAAAAAGTCTACTCTCGAACATGAGGTGGAATTGGTACGGGCATTGGACGAAAGGCCTATCCTTATCCAGGACAGCGGCGAGGGCGGTTTTTGGTTTCCCAGTTACCAGATGGCCGATTACCTTGGAATATCAATGTATAGAAAGATCTGGTACGACTTTTGGGGAACTCTTACAAAAAGCGCCTTTTACTTTCAGTACCCCCTGTCCCACTGGTCATACGCGGTACGTGCTCACATGACGGGCGTCCCAATTGAAAGAATTATTGTTACGGAACTCCAAGCCGAACCCTGGGGACCCAGAATAAATTCGAGGCTTACCAGTGAGGAAAAAAATCAGACAATGTCGGTCACCGATTTTTTATCGACAATAACCTACGCTCAAAAAAGCGGGTTCCGTGATCTTTATTTTTGGGGAGTAGAGTGGTGGCTTTGGGAAAAAGAACAAAACGGAATGCCAACATACTGGGATATGGCTAAAGCTATTTTCAATCAGAAGTGAGAACTTGCTTCCCCTTACCTTGAAGTTAAAATTTGTTTAGTAAGTACAAGCCCGCCGTATACACCGGCATCATCTAACGTTAATGATCTGACAACAGGCACGGGAGCTTTCAAAAACTCGGCAAACAAATCGTACTCCAGCGCCATACTTCCTCCAATAATAAACACGTCACATTTCCAAAGTGCGTGAATTTTACTTAACCCCAGATTTACGTACTCAGCCCACTTTGCCCATACATTTTTGTCTGAACAGTTCTGAGGTTTCATATTGAACAGGGCTTCAAACGAACGCCCGGATGTGTAAGCTTCCATACATCCTGTGTGGTTGCACGCCGGGGCCAAACGGCCTCCTGTTACTATAACTACGTGGCCGGGCTCATCGCTAACATACCCGAACCCTCCGGAAGCATTTTTAGTAACAAGTGCGCCTCCCGTACCGGTGCCGAATGTTAAATAACCCACGCGCTGAAAGTACTTACCTGCGCCTATAATAGCCTCTCCTATTGCCCCCAAAGTGGCGTCGTTCTCAACAAAAGCCTGTTTCAGGTATTTTTCATCCAAAACCGAAGTAAAAGGTTTTCCGCTTATATCCTTGTAATTGGGAACACTTCCAAAGTTACCCGTCTGTCTGTCAACAACTCCCGGTACGCCAAAACAAACAAAAGCAGGTTCGTTTCCTGAAGTGAGTTCGTGAATTCCTGAAGCTATTATTTGTTTTTGAGTGGCGGGATTCTTATTTGTATAAAATCTTTTTACCTTCAAAAGGCTACCAAGATCTTCGGACGAGGCTATTCGGGTTTTTGTACCACCCATGTCTACAGATATGTACATTTACTTATACCAATCCTGAGGATCGACGTTCTGAGTGACCTCACCCTGCTTTACCATAACTTTAACCGGTTCGTGGCTCGCGCAGGATACATCCATTCCGCAGGTCACGAATTCGGAATAGTAAGCTTTATAGGTTTGACCTACCGCATCCGGTAGGTTTGGCAAATAAGCATAAACATAATACTCGCCCGCAGGAAGAGTAAGACGGTAACCCACACCGTACGTAAATGACACATCTTTTATATGTTCGTTACTGCAATGCGCTCCCATACCGACAATTTCAACGGCACATACTTCCATGTTTTCCGGTATGCCTTCACTCGGATAACCTAGAGAACCGGTTATGACACCTACTCCCCGTTCTTTTTCAACTTCGGTGATGTCCAGTTCAACCTGCTCCGTAGGTTCGATCTTCAGTTTGAAGTCCTTTAGTAAAAAAATGACGGCGCTTAGAAATGCCGCCGTTACAATAAAAGCTATTAAGATTCCGGTCAACGGAAGTTTTTTTGGGGGAGTGTTTTCCATACATTTATTATACTAGCAAAGATACCTTAGACCAAAAAAGGTCAACTCCGTTAGAACGAGTTTCGGAATCCTTGTTGGCAGCCGCTTTCGAATAATTTTGGAGGATACTCTCGAACACTCTGTTTTTCATACACCACCAAATAAAATTAGCAGCACGTTGTGAACCGAAGGGCAACTGAAGACATCTGATTGCTTTGCCTTCGGGTATTAGTCTTTCTTTTAATGAACCGCTTAGAGACTTTCCTTCATCTGCGTACTCCCAAAGCCTTAGCATCGTCTTTTGGTCAAATATAAGTCCGTGCCTTCGTAAAAAATCCAGGTTGTCCCTTTCCTGACGGCCGACAGGATTTGAAAATAGAAGAAGCGAACCGCCCAGCATGTCAAAATCGTAGAGTGCTTTAAATGACTGTTCGCTGGGTTTTGTGACCTCAAAAGAAATAACATTTTCTTCGTAGATTTTTTCGTAAACGTCCACAATCTCACGGTCATGTTTTGAGGTGTGCAAAAGCACATTCGGGAAAGATTTCACCTCCTGCAAAAACTTGCGTGTAAAAGGCGCTTCTTTACACACAACATGAAACCGGAAGTTGGAGTATTTAGACTGAAGCTGGGGAATCAGGTGATGGAGAAAATCCATTCCCACAGCGGCTCCGGGAACAGGCAAACAAAAATCTATAACCTCACCCGTATCGGCAGACATCTGCCTCTCGCGTTTTTCCATATTTTTACTACTTAGCTTTTTACTCATTAACGGATTTACAGGGTAGGGAAGCACTTCTATTTTCACTTTTTCCAGGTTGCTTTTTAATGCGTATTCTTTTAGCTCGAACATTGTGTTTCTGCTGGGAACAAATATCATATCGGCCCCGGGTACGTACCAAATGTATTGTGGCGTATCATCAGTAACCTGAACAACCAATATAATTTTTGCGCCCGTCTTATTCTCGATCTCCTTTTTTACCGCGGCGATTTTGTGAGCTAACCCGAAATGTGTCGCAACAATTACCAAAGTTTTCGGGACATCAACCTGCTGTTCAAAAATCTCTTCGATTTTTCTTCTCATTTCATCCGAACCCGATCTTAAGTATTTCCTATAGAAATAGGTAAATATTTTTTGAGGACGCCCGCGTTGAAACCACTCCATCAACCGTCTGGTAATAACATGAATGCTTATAAACTTGTGAATAGCTTCAATACCCTTGTCCGAGGAGCCTAAAAGTACGGTGTTAACTCCCTTAGGAAGGCCTGCGGACAACGAATTGGTAACGCGGAGGTGTCCCAGCCCCGCAGGTGCGTAGGTAAAAACGACCAAAGTACAGGGATCGGTTAAAAAGTGTCTTGGGCTCACACCTAAAGTTTATTAGATTTTTGACATCTTTTGTATACTTAATTTATGAAAAAGTTCTGGTTCAGACCTAAAAGGCTCGGTTACGGTTTTGCACCTATTTCGTGGGAAGGGTGGTTAGCTACACTTACTTTAATTATTTTGCTATTATTGTCGGCATACACGAACGGTATATGGGAAGAAGAAGTCTCATCGAAAGATGAAATCAGATTCCTTTTAGACGTAATAATTTTAGCCTGTCTTTTTACTGTTCTGTATAAAGATAAGGTTGACGGCGGCTTGAGGTGGAGATTCTGGAAGTAACCATCTGAACGCTTTCCTGCCTTTTAAGGTATGAACAATAAAGCTGTATACATAGCATTACTTGTGCCAATTCTTCTTTTGATAGGGCTGGCCGTTTTTGGTTCCAAAATTCCCGAAGGACCCACAAAAGAAGAGAAAAAGGCACAGAACGTTTTACAAAAACTGGACACAGAAGAATCCAGTGCGTCGGAAAAAGAAAATTATCAAATTAATCCTACGGGAAATATTCAGAAGGAGCCTCCAAAAATGAACTTAAATTTAAGTAAAAAATATTCTGCGGTGATGACAACAACAGAGGGTGTACTTAAAATTGACCTTTATGCCGATAAAACTCCTGTAACAGTAAACAATTTCGTCACCCTTTCACGGGACAATTTCTACAGCAACGTGATTTTTCACAGAGTTATGAAGGATTTTATGATACAGGGCGGGGATCCTGACGGTACAGGAGCTGGAGGGCCCGGTTACAGCTTCGCTGACGAACCTTTTGACGGAGAATACACCAGGGGTACTATTGCCATGGCTAACGCCGGTCCGAATACCAACGGAAGTCAGTTTTTTATAATGCACAAAGACTATCCCCTGCAAAAAAATTATGTGATATTCGGCAAGGTAAGCGAAGGCCTGGAAGTATTGGATAAAATTGCCGGGGCAGAAGTAATGGTAAGCTCAAGCGGGGAAGCCTCAAAACCCGTAAAACCTGTTAAGATATTAAGTGTAGAGATAGTTGAATCTGATAAATAATAGCAATTGGCTACGTATGCCTTGAGTAGCAATATTTAAGTATTCTGAGGAGGTGATATTGTGGACGAAAATCAAGTAGCAGAACCGACAGACAACGGGTTCCAGCCTGAGAGCGCACTCGCGCCTGAAAGCAGCCCGGCAGATAACTCAAAAATAATGGCTATCGTGGCCTATTTCATATTTTTCCTTCCTCTCCTTACAGAATACAAAGACAACGATTTTGTTAAGTATCACGTTAAGCAATCGATACTCATCTTGTTAGTTGGAGTAGGAATAGGAGTGATATCATCTATACCCTTTATCGGGTGGATAGTAGGAATGCTCGCGTGGATGGCACTCGTGGTCCTTTGGGTCATGGGAATACTTAACGCCGCTTCTGAAAAGAAACAACCCTTACCTTTAATAGGTAAGTACGCCGAAGAGCTTTTAAAGTTCTAAATGCTGATATAAGGCTCCTTGTGAGAAACCAATTCCGGAGTAGTAACCCCTGGTTCCTACCGAGGAAATTACTGAAAGCCTCTTAAAACCCGCGCCGCGGGAGATACTTGAGGCTTTCTTTATTAGTTCCTTGCCTAATCCCACGTGCTGAGCCTTTCCTTCTTCTTCCTGACCTACTACAACGCTATCACCGTAAACGTGAATTTCCCTTATCATTGCCGAACCGGCAATTTCCGTCACTTTAGCCTGCCTCTCCGGCAAAGAAAGTCTGAGGAAAGCCGCGATTTTGTCGTCTTCCGTCACAAACTCTAAAAAGTATTCTTTTGTACCGGCGGTCGGATATACGGTCTCTTTGTATACAAGATCGTCCCTATTTATTTTTTTATCTTTGATCTCGCGGGAGCGTATCTCTTTAAGAACTGTCTTATCTTTTTCCAGCTCTGCTTCTGCTATCTGTCTGAAATTGGTCTTTCTATTACCGGCAACTATATCGGCACCCGAAATGTCGCGAACAACACGGGTAACGCGGCAGTAGCGGGGAACCGTAGGTAATATATTTTTAAAAACGCGCAAAAGCTCTTCCTCGGTGTAAGGTTTCCAGTCTCCTGTTTCGTGAAGCTTCATAAGCTCGGTGCCTTCTACTAACGAACACGGGTAGATTTTCAATTCGTCAGGTCTGTACTTTTTATCGGTGAATAACTTTGCAAAATCCTTAATGTCGGATTCGGGGTCCGCGCCATATAGATTCGGCATCCAGTGCGCGTGTATTTTAAAGCCCGCCTCACGTAGTAAAGAAAAGGCTTCCGCGGTTTTTGCTGCAGTGTGGCCTCTTTTATTCATTTTCAAAATTCTCTCGTTTAGACTCTGTATGCCGATTTGCACTTTCGTAGCCCCCAGCCGTCTTATTCTCACTATCTCATCTTTTGTTATTTCGTCGGGGCGGGTCTCTATTACCAACCCGGTGCATTTGCACAGAGCGCCTACGTTTTTAGCGTGGGATGCAAAGAGTTCCTCCCAGGTCGAGTCCTCACCTATACGTTTTTTGTCGTTTCTTGAGAGCCCGACAATAGAGTTGTAAGTTCCGGTTGCATTAACAAGCTTCTTTTCGTCATACGGAAGCTCGGTTTTGGGAACTAAGTAGGGTTTATTGGTCTCAGGTTTAAAATCGTTCATGGCGTCGAAGCATCTTTTAATAAACCACAGCTGATAGGCTTCCGGGTACGAAGTCCATGTCCCACCCAAAACAATTAGTTCTATCTTGCTTACCGGGTGTCCGGTTTTTTCGTAAGCTACGAGCCTGTTGTATGTTTGGTAGTAGGGGTCAAATTTGTTGTCGTGGGCTCTCTGCGCCCCCGGCTCGCTCGATAAATAGCTTTTGGGCATTCTGATGTCGCTCGGGCAAAAAATGCATTTGCCGGGGCATGGGTAAGGCTTGGTCAGTACTGTAATCGGTGTAACACCCGACATTGTTCTAATCTTTTTAGTTTTGATATTTTCCAAAAATTGCTTCTCGTTTTTGGCTGTCAGCACAAGCTTTCCAGAGTCTTTCAAAGTACGGTATTCTTCCAGCAACGTAGTTTTAGAGTACGTATCGTCCATTCCCTTTGAATTGCTGAATAAAATCTTCAGCACTTCCTTTTCGTCCGCGGCTTTGGCAATATCGCGTATCATTGGTATCATCTTAGAACTATCGACATTTTGTTTTATCATTTATGAATCAGACTCAAATTAACGAGATTTTAAAACTAAACGAAGCTTTCTATAAAAAGGCCTCGGTTTCGTTCTCAAATACCCGCCAGAATTACTGGAAAGGATGGGGTAGGGCGGTTGATGTTTTATCCTTCAGTGATCATTCTACCATTACCGTGCTAGATGTTGGCTGCGGCAACGGCAGGTTCCTTGGATTTTTGAAAGAGCGCCTCCCAAAATTGGAATTAAAGTACACCGGAGTTGATACTAGTGAGGAATTACTGACGGAAGCGCGGTTGAAATATACTGACGGTGACTTCATTAAAGGAGATTTGTTGGAAAAATTACCTGAAGAGCAATTTGATCTTGTCGCGTGCTTTGGAGTAACTCACCACATTCCCGGAGAAGAACTTAGAACAAAATTTTTTAACGGACTTTCCGCAACCGTGGCAAACGGAGGCCATCTCATAATAACTTTCTGGAACTTCGATACCTCGAAAGCCGTGAAAAAACTTGAGGACAAAGGCGATTACTTGTTGGGCTGGGACAATAGTACAAATCTTCAAAGATACTGTCACCTTTACGACGCAGGAGAGCTGAACGATATTGTTGATGTACTAGGCAAAAATGGTCTTACTTTACTCACCACTTTCTGCGAGGACGGAAAAAATGCTGCCTCCAACGATTACTTCATTTTCCGCAAAATTGATACAATAACGTCATGACAGATTGCATATTCTGCAAAATCGCCGCCCGTGAAATTCCTTCCGAGATAATTTACGAAGATGAAACGCACGTAGCTTTTTTAGATATAAACCCGACGACCGAAGGGATGACGGTCGTCGTAACAAAAGAGCATTATGATAGTGACTTTTACTCTAACAACAACGAAATAGTAACCGCCGCAATCACCGCTGCACAAAATATAGCCGAGCTATTAAAAGTAAAGCTCGGGTGCGAGCGGGTACTTACCCGCATCGAAGGCTTAGAAGTAAACCACCTTCATATTAAACTTTATCCCTTTTACACAAACCCTGGCATTCCTTCGGTAGAAGAGATAAAAGAAATTGCTGATAAAATACGCTCATGATAAAACACGAACTTATAAGTAAACTAAAAACTTCCGGTGTGCTGAAATCTACTTCTGTTGAAAACGCTTTGCTTGAAGTCGACAGATCGGATTTCGTTTTACCCGAAGACCGCGGAGACCCTTATGCCGATGCGGCTCTTTCAATAGGTTACGGACAAACTATCTCGCAACCTTTTACTGTCGTTTTTATGCTCGAACTTCTGGGCATCGAGCAGGGAAATAAAATCCTGGATATCGGTACGGGTTCGGGGTGGCAGGCATCACTTTTGGCTTTCATGTCGGGAGAAAATGGACACGTGCATACCGTAGAGATAATCCCGCAACTAAGCGCTTACGCAAAGGAAAACGTGAGCAAATATCCTCTTATAACCGACAATCTTACTTTTCACGAAGGCAATGCAAGAACCGGGTTGCCTGAGGTTTCCAGAGAGCTCGGCGGTTTTGACAAAATAATTGCCGCGGCCGAAGTCAGAGAAATACCGGAAGCTTGGAAAGAACAACTGAAGGTCGGGGGAGTTTTGGTTTTTCCAAAAGACAACGGAATATACAGGATTATAAGAAACACAGAAACGGATTTCGATACAATATTTTTTCCCGGATTTGCGTTTGTACCTTTTGTGGAAGATTAATCTTCGCGGATCATTCTTGCTTCAAAAACTGTTCTCTTTTTTAAATCACCCCAGAAGTAAAAATAAGAAGCCAAGAGTACTATTCCGGCACCGAGACTTATCGCGATAAGTTGGTTATACCCTGTTTCAGGCACCGTACTTCCGGTTTGAGGAGAAGAACCGGCTGATACGGTATCCGGGAGCATCTGACCTAAATGCAGCACGAAAGAAATTTTTTCGGCGCCCTGAGAAATTTCGACTGGATAATCTTTACTCTCTCCGGATAAATCGTAAGACCAAATTCCCGAGGCCACGTTCACATTGTTTACCGCGTCGCCGACCTTTACCGACACCTGAGATCCATCGGTAGCTGTGCCCGTAAGTGTGGCGTTGGTTTGTGTATACCACCATTCAGGATAATTATTACCCGTAGTATCTATCGCACCTATTTTAGTTAAGGAGAGGGAAGCTGAAAAAACGTGAGAAGAAAAAACAACAGCGAAAATTGTGGTGAGCAGAGTTGCTTTTAATACGGGGTTAATTTGCATGCTTATTTTAAAGACTATTAGTTTTGTTTGTGAGTGTCAAGAGATTTACCCGATTAATCAATCTTCTGATACAAATAGATATTAGGTCTCACCCATAAACTCCCCGGAAACTCTATCTTTTTTACTTCTTCTGTCGTGTACAGATCGCGGTAAGGCTTGTTAATCTCCGGGCTATCGTAAGTAAAGTCGAACACATAGTTTCTTCTCTCATTTAAATACTTTAGTCTCCACGCATTAGTACCCTGAACTCTTCTGGGTTCTTTATCGTACGCCACAACCAGCTCCTCAGACTTATTCCAAATATATTTATTTACTAGAATAAAATCCATCGATAATTGGTAGTTATAAAAAATAAGAAAACCCAAAAAGGGTATCACCAAAATCTTATGAATTAACTTAAAACCGTCTATTCCTAAAATCAAAAAAATTAAAACCGGAATTAAAATCACCAGGTAACGGTCGTAGTAGGTTTCCGTAACAGTCATGACTCCCATGTAAATAATCGTGAATACCGCCCACAACCCGTTTATTTTTTTAAACTTCAAAAGCGCGTATGCCACAAACGCACTTAAAACAATCTTAGCCGCAGAATCCCAGTGGCGGTAAAGATCGAACATATACTTAAAATAATATTTTGTGCCCAGTACACCTCTCGGGTAAAAGCCCTTTCTTTCAAGGGTATTTTCAAAATAAGGAAATTCTCCCCACGAAACTTTTTGCGGCTGAAAATAGCGGTTCAATAGTATGTAAGCAGCTAAGGCTAAGCCCAAAAATAGCGCCCACTTAAGCTTTTTCTTCTCTTTAAACACCGGAATCAGTATAGGAAGGAGTAGGGCAGTCATCAGTATAAAAGACCCGTAAATCAACGAATACACATAAGGAGTATTTTTAAGATGGTGAAACTGAAGGCTTTTTTCCATCATTTCGGCAGTTACAGGAAAGAGCAGGACGTAATACACACCAAGACCCGCTAAAACCCCGAGGTTTAACAAGATTTGACTCTTTTCCCTTTTGAACAGCGCGTAAACAAGAGCTGACAGGGGTAATACCAAAGCAACCTGCCTAATATTCAAAGCAAGAAAGATAAAAAGAACGTATAACAAAGTATTTTTCCTTCCACCGGTCTTTACGGTTTCGAGATAGAACAATATGGACAAAAGCATAAAAAATAGGAAATAATTTTCCGTCATAAACCCCCACACGGAGTAGATAAAAAGCGGATTAAAAAACATCAGCAAAGAAACGAGCACCGACCCAAACCGTCCCAAATCGAAATGTCTTAATAAAATTACGTAGAGAACAAAAAAGCATAAAACGGAAATGAATAGGGTTAGGACCGGTAAACTCTCCAAGCCAAAAAGCCACGCAAATAATGTGCCGAGTACACCCTGTGTATAAAATGTGGGAGCCGACAACGGGTCGAGCCTGAAATCCAACTTCATAAAACTCTCTACCATTCCGTAGTAAACCCAGTCGTCGTTCTGCATAAAATCTATTTTTATTGATAGGGGAAGCATGAGAAGAAATAGAAACAAAGAAACGGCCGCTCCGGCGGAATACCTGCTTTTTACGATTTTACTCAACAATCCGTTTTTTAGTTGCATCTTTATTTACCTTGTATATTCTAACAACCCAGTCGTCATTATTCATTAGTCTTCTTTCTTCAGTTTTCCGGGAGAATTGGGGGTAGTTTGACACCTGCACAAAATTTACCGGACGTTTTACTGCGATTATGTAAAACCCCTCTGTTACGCGGTATTTAGCATCCATGTACCACTCGCTGATGGTTTTGTCTTCATTAGAGATGTAACCGTAATCTTCCCCGGTCTCGTCGTTACGGGAATTAATATAAGCGTTTATCTCATCCCACTGCCTGTAATGCGGAAACCCGAAAAGAGGCAGTTTCTGCTCTATGGTGTATTCGGGTGTTATGAGCACGGGTAGTTTTTTTACAAAATTATTGTTCGGATACTTAGTCCTAAACTCCTCAAAATATACTTTTTGCTCCCAGGGGTACTCATCGGTATGATCTACAAAAATAAAGTACGACTGATAACCTAGGAAGGCGAATACGGGAAGTATAAGCATTACCGGTAAAACCTTTGTCCATCTCGGAAAAGCGTTTATTAGTCCGGCTATCCCCAACCCTGCCAAAATAGTGACAGGAAGCACAAAGTTATAGATATGTGTGCCCGGTTTTCTCACAAAAAATTCAAAAATTAAAAATGAAAATACAAACCACAAAATGTAAGGAAGCGCCTTTTTGAAACGCATGATTCCGAAAAGCGCGGCAATTGAAACAAACTCCAAAGCATAAAAAGGGTTGTACAGACGGATAAGTTCTAAATAAGTTCCGAGACTGTGTATTCCTATATCGACTCTTCTGCCGAAATATTGCTGATTATCCGAAAGTCCCGTAAAGGCCAACATATATGGGATTAAAAAAGGAAGTAACAGCAGACAACCCAGCACGAAATTTAATAACAAAATCCTTACCTTGTAACTTCCGGCCTGTGCATTGTTAAATAAAAATCTAATAAAAATGTACAAAACAACCGGGATAATAAAAATTGCGTCCCAGTGGGACAACACAGAAAGACAGAAAAAGAGCGTTCCCAAAAGGGTACTCCGTATCAGCTTCTTTTCTTTGTACAAAAGATCTGCGTAGAAATAAATCGATAAAAAATTAAACAAGAGGTTTAGGTTCTGGTACTGAGCAATCCTCCCAAAACCTACTATAAAGCCATTTACAAGGTAGAGTAGGGAAGAAATAAACGCCGCCAAACTATCCCCGGAAAGCTTTCTAACCATAAGATAAAACGCTGCGACCGAAAATACCGAAAGCAACGCAAAAGGGAGACGCTGCGCGTATTCATTTCTAAAATCTTTAGTAATAAAATGGGGAATTTCCGAGACCAAAAATTGCATCGGACCTTTTCTGCGCGTGATAAAAAAATCCTTCAGACTTTGTGCATTAACGGGCTCGATAAAAGCCTTTCTTTCGTCACCGATGTAGTCAGAATAACCCAGATCTATAAATCTAAACGGAACTGCAAGCAGACTCAAAGCCAAAATTACAAAAACTGTACGCAAGTTATTTGACAGCCTTATGGTTGCCAATTGTAAAAAACCTCCTTCCGGAAAAAAGATGAACGTATCCTGTTTTAGAATTGCATACTTTATTTTTCTTCATTTGCACTCGCTTTATATATCCTCATCGTGTTTTCTCCGTAAACTTCTATCCGCTTGACCGTCTTTTTATTTTTAATCGAAGGAAAGGTGTAGTCGTTAACAAAGGACAAAGGTCTTTTTACACCTATGGCATAATACTCCCCTTCTTTCCCATATCTTAACGGTAAGTAAAAACCCCCGATACTGGACTCTTCGTTGGTAACGTAGGGCAGGTCAGAACCGTTCCTGGCGTTCTCGCCGGCCAAAAACTCAGCTGCTTCCTTCCAACCCCTGTAAATAGGAAAGCCGATAATGTTGTTGGGAAGGCTTTGCTGCGAGTAAGGTCTGGTCTTGCGGCCTAAAATATCCTCCTGCGACCAGGGATAATCCACTGAGGGATCCGCGAATAATAAATAACCCTGATACGCGAAGAAAGAGAAAAGGGCTATAAGCGCAACAACAACTGCCTTAGACAAAAAACCTTTAAATAACTGATAAAAGTACTGCGCACCTAGGGCGGACAATATTACGGCCGGGTAAAAAAGGTTATAAACATGTGTTCCCGGCTTTATGATGATAAACATAAAGGCTGCCAGCGAAAGTAAAAACCAATAAAAATATGGGTACGCACGCTTTGACCCTATAAGTCCGGCAAAGGCCAGTGCCCCCAGGGCATATAAATACACAAATGGGTTATACAGTTCAACTTTTGTAATATATTCTTTAAGGTTATGCATGATATTCTCAAGTGATATCTCAGCCTGACCTACCCGGGTTTTGAAATAACTTATATTCCCCGCATCCGATAAGGCAACTCCGTAATAATTTATAAAAAAAGGCATAAATATTACCAGCACAGGAAGCGACAATGCACCGATGATAGACCTTCTTTGTCTTCCTCTTAAAGGAGCAAAAAGAACATATTTAAAAATTAAAAACAATGCAGGGGGAAGAACAAAAACCATATCCCAATGCGACATAATTGATAAAGATAAAAATAACGAACCTAAAATTGAATTTCTTATCCTGTGATCTTCATCCTTCAATAACGAAAGAAAATACAAACCTGCCGACGAAAAAAGCAGGTTCAGGCTTTGGTATTGTACGACCCTTCCAAAGGCTATTAACATTCCGTTTAACCCCAAAAATAGTGTTGCTACGACAGCCACAAACTGCCCTTCCATATTTTTTATGAATTTATAGAAAAAGAAAAGTCCAAACACGGACGCAAGAAAAAACGGAAATCTGTATGAAAATTCGTCGAAAACATTGTTGTTAAAAATATTCACTGCCTGTGCCACCAAAAACTGCACCGGGCCTTTTCTCTGCGCAAGTAGAAACCCCGTGTTTATTTCAGAATTTTTAACCGGCGTCATTACAGTAGTTTCGTCTGGAATATATTCGGAGTATCCGAGATTTATGAGACGCAATAACACGAACGAAAGGAACACAGCTGTAAGCATTGCGATGTTTGCGTATTTAAGAACTACTGCCAAGTTTTTCTCAAACATATACACCTAAATTCTAGCAAAAAAGTGAACTTATGATATTATATAGACATCCGTAAATATATTGAAAGGGGCAGTTTATGATAAAAGAACTTCCGAAACTAAATTACGCATACGATGATCTGGAACCTTATATAGACGCGCTGACAATGGAGACCCACTACACGAAGCACCACCAGGCATACCTGGACAAGTTAACCGCGGCCATAGCCGACACATCCCTGGAAGACATGGAACTGGAAGATATATTGATGTCGCCCAACTCTATAGGTGAGACCATTAGAACCGCGGTGTTAAACAACGGCGGGGGAGTATACAATCACAACTTTTTTTGGAGTGTTATAGGCCCCGCAGAAGGAAAAACCCCAAACGGCGAATTACTCGCAAAAATAAACGAGCTGTCCGGCTCTTTTGACGCCTTTAAAGAAGAATTTACTAAAAGCGCTTTATCTCTTTTTGGAAGCGGCTGGACATGGCTGGTACAAGGAAAAGACGGGAAATTGATGGTGATGAACACACAAAACCAGGCAACTCCTTTGACAGAAGGCTATAAACCTTTGCTGGCGCTGGATGTATGGGAACATGCTTATTATCTTAAATACCAGAACAGACGCGCGGATTACATTACTAACTGGTGGAACGTGGTTAATTGGGATAACGTTGCTAAAATGTTAGCCTAAAGCTCACTTGACGAGCTTATAAATCTGAGAAACCTTCGTATCTGCAACATAAAATTCGGTCTCGAGGTTATACTTTGGTGCATTCGCCGTTAAGAAATCCTCTTTAGGATTGTCGATTTCCTGATTATCTAATATATGGACGTAATACAATGGTAAAAAGTTTGGTCCCGGTCGCGTGTAGGCAAATCCCCTCAAATAAAAATCAGCGTATGAATCATTATCGTTTGTATAAACACCGTTAACATCATCCTTATTGTCGAAATAAACTTTGATTTGATCCCAGCCACGGTTGTAAGGAAATCCATATAGAAACAATTGATACTTTTTTTCAATTTTATTTATGTTCAAACCTAATACAGAAGATTGCTTCCACGGATACCCTGTATTCAAAGAAGGAACAAAAGTATAAAAAGAAACTCCAACGTATAAAGGCAATAAAACGGAAGCAATGAGACGTGCGTATTTACCTGATATAGAAATTATGTAACCGCTTAAAATAATCAACGGCACCAGATAGTTTTGAATATGGGTACCAGGATTTTTAATAACCAATTCATAGAAACCGAGTGCAGCAACAAACCAGATTTGCACCATATAAATCTTGCGGTCTCCTTTTGCAAAAAACGAAATAAGACCCGGCAGGGTCAGTATTAAGAAAAGATTAAAAGGGTTATAGACACCCACCGTATATGCCGAATTATTAGGTAAATACCCGCTTCCGGACATGCGTCTCGACACGTAATTTACCGTGTTGGAAGCTAAATAGCCCTTTAGTATGTACGGGAGATAAAACGGCAATAAGAGCAAAACCGAAGGTAGAAAAAAGTACTTTAAAAAAGTTACGAGATCCTGCTTACTCTGTGTATAAAATAGAACAGCGGGAATCAGAAAAAATACTCCGTCGTAATGACTGTAAACGGATAAAACCCAAAATACTGCAGCGGCCGGAAGATAAATTCTTTTTTTTCTCTCCTTAGATAAAAGAATAAACAAAATAGATAAAAATCCGAACAACATTAAGAAAGATTGGTACTGCGCCGTACGCCCGAACGCTACACTAAATCCGGAGAACGCATAAATAGTTGAGGAGTAGTATGCCGGATTTTTACCAAAAAGCTTTTTTACAACGAAATAGAAAACTATGACTGATAATACTGACGCCAGTGTGAATGGTAAACGTATCCAGGCTTCGTTGTACCCTCCTGAAATCTTTTCCATAAACCAGGTCGCAATAAATTGTACCGGACCTTTTCTTTGATCCAGTAAAAATTTAGACGCCGTAACCGTCTTATCCAGATAAAGTGTTTTTATTTCGTCACCGTAATAATGGGAATATCCTAAACCAGAAACACGCACAAAAAAACTTAATAACAACAGTACAATGAGAAAAACTTTTTCGAATCCGAACTTTTTAAGTAATACCCCAGGTCTAGTAAGCATCAGGTTTAACCTGAGCACCGTGGTCAGCGAGAAGTCTGACGGCGTCAAGGGCGGCCATACAACCTATTCCGGAAGCTGTTATTGCCTGTCTGTAGTGATGATCAGCCACGTCACCCGCAGCTAAAACACCTTCTTTAGATGTCTTGGTGTTTGAGTTCACGACTATGTAACCTTTGGCGTCCAGCTCAATAAATCCCTGCAAAAACGATGTGTTAGGTTCATGTCCTATTGCAACAAATAAACCTTTCACGTCATCCATGACTTTTTCCTCACCTGTTTTATTGTTTAAAACACGGAGCCCCTCAACATTACGTTCTCCGAGTACCTCTTTAACTTCGGTGTTATATAAAAATTCTATTTTTGGATTATCAGACGCGCGCTTTAACATTATTTTGCTTGCTTTTGTGTGATCTTCATCTCCCCTGACAAGAATGTAGACCTTAGATGCAAATTTTGTTAAGAAAGTACTTTCTTCCATAGCGGCATCGCCGGCGCCCACAACCACAACAACTTTATCTTTAAAGAAAAACCCGTCGCATGTGGCGCAAGCAGATACGCCTTTACCTTTCAATCTATTTTCGCTGTCGAGCCCGAGCCATCTGGCAGAGGCACCGGTTGCTACAATTATTGTTTTAGCTGAAATTTTTTCTCCGGAATCCAAATCAAGTTCAAAGCCTTCTTCGAATGTGCCCTTTATAGAAGAAACGTTGGCGTCCATAAAAATGGTTCCGAATCTCTCTGCCTGTTTTCGCATATTAGCAATGAGTTCGGGGCCCATAATACCCTCCGGGAAGCCGGGAAAATTTTCAACATCGGAAGTTATAACTAATTGCCCGCCTGCAGGATTGCCTGCAATGACAAGTGTTTTTAAAAGTGCGCGCGAGGCATATATTGAAGCAGTAAGCCCCGAGGGACCGCCTCCTATTATTATTAAATCGTAAGTTGACTCTTGCATTTATTTATTATACATCGTATATATATTTCGTCTGAGATAGTATAAAGTTTACACAAACTACATATGCCCAAAAATAAAAAAAATCCAATAAAAAAAAGCGAGGAATCAATAATTTTAGAGGGGGACGCCGGAACTCCTGAGGTAGAACCAGTCGTAGAACTGGACCCGGAAATACTTTCCGTTCTCGAAAACAAAAAAAAGAAGAAGATTCCCTCCCCATCGGATGTGGACTACATACCCGAACTCGAGAGAGACGTTGATTTTTCCGACACTTTCTAGGATTATGTAACTAATGTCAATATTACTTTTGAAGTTGAGGGGAAACCCGACGTTAAACCGTACCATCTGGCCGCCCGAGCTTTATATCTATGACGATCTCCTGACCTACCGTAAGCGTAAATGGTTCGTGGTTCGCGAGGTTACCATATCGTATAACCAAATCGCCCAGGCTACCCTCCATCATTCCCTCCTTTTTGCACACCTCGAAATTGTAACTACGGGCACAGACGACCTGATAGTGAAGTATATGGGGAAAAAGACGGGTGTCCGGGCCAAAAAAATATTGGACCAGAAGCTGTATCATGCACACTCTAAACTCCACCAGGAGGGAGAAGTGGACCATTCCAAGATGAACGTCTACGAAAAGGGGCTAAACAGGTACAGGGAGCTTTTAAACCGCGGAAAGATAACTAAAAAGGAGTACGAAAAGAAGAAAAGGGATCTGTTGAAGCGGGTAGAGTAGCTTTTTTGAGGGCCTGCCGCGAAATTGTTGGAAAATCCCTGCTATAATGTAGAATAGTCAGGTAATTATGCGGCGGTAGTTCAGTGGTAGAATGTCTCCCTTCCAAGGAGAAGGTCGCCGGTTCGAACCCGGTCCGCCGCTCCAGTTAAAATCAACCCTGAAGTTTTTCACCCGGTTCAAAATGTGCTCTGCGTCCGTTGTCCCAGTCAGCCTTGTCGGAAGGGCCGGGGAAGACGTCGATTTCTATTTTCCCTGAATCTATTGAAGCCACCATTGAAGCTTTTACGTCCTTGTTACAAAAAGCTGCACCCATTTCTTCCTCTCCTGCGTTACCTGTTCCTGTGCAAAGCATCCTAAACATTTTATAAGAACCTGGTCCTTCCAAATCGCCGAATTTTTTAGCGAATAAACCGCCGGATAATCTTGTTGCCCGTTCCTCTCTACTTAAGTAAATGTCGTGCCATAGTTTATCTACTCCCTCTGAAGTACCCGTAGCAGCTTCAGCAAAACTATCGTTAGTCATCCTATTAGAAGAAACAACTGTCCCGCCAGGAATTACTTTTAACTGGTTTGTGGAGTTGTGAACAAAATCCACTACGTCTGTATCTATTCCGGCCGGAGTGCGCTTCACAATATTTAATTTGTACCCCGTCGATGTAGGAAGAAGATTATCTAAAATTTCTGACGTCTCGCGTTCCGACCCTAAATGCCACATAACCCAGGTAATCATATTTGCCGGAATAGAGACCTCGGGGTTCTCGTCCGCTCCGGAAAGTGAGTCGGTACAAAGCAGCATGTCCTCCGAAAAACAAAAAGCTGAACCGGGAAGAAGTTCCGGATATATAAACGCTCCTCTCCGCTGGCCATCCGGAAACTCCGCACCGTCCACAAAAAACACTCTTAGCTTATCGAATCTTTCCCCCGGAGCGTCTTCAACATCTTCTTCCGTGTGCCAAACAAAGCATCTACCATCTTCCGTCAAATGTATTCCTGTCTGGCAGCCAACCGTTTCATCCTGGAGAAGAAAGGCTAAATATAATCCGATATGCTGCGCGTAAATACCCCGTTTTACTTCCGGCAGTTTTTCAAGAACATCGTTCTTAAGTTTGTCCAAGCCGGTTCCCGCAGTCCAGCTGTACAAACATTCCATATATTTGTTTACACTATCCCTGAGCCACGCGGGTTTTTCCCCGTTATTAATAAACCCATCACGGATGTAATCCAGTTGATCTGTTATCCTTTCTAAGCGTGAAAGTAATTCTTCCGGATTAGAAAATTCTTCCCCGAGCATATTTTTTGCAGAAGCTAAAACTATGTCACTTACCTCACGTCCGAGAAGATTATGAGATTCCGATAAAGAAGCGTTAAATTCCACCGTGTCTATTTTGTTGAAACGCTCTCTTTCGGCCGCAATATCCGCGTTATAGTCAGAAATACGTTCAGTCAAATCAGGAATTTCTTCAGAAGGTTCGTTTTCCAAACCGCGCTCACTCATTAAATAAGTTTAACAGATTTATTCCGGCAGTAGACAAATAATTTAAACCGGCACGTGAAGATACGCTCCCCAAACCCGAACCGGGCCTAACACCCGTAAATTGACTATTTTGGCTACCTTGTTAAAATGGCGCAAATCAACCTTTTTCACAATCAGGAAAAATCTTAGATAAGGAGGAACGGAGACGTGCACGAGATCAAGAGTTATGAGGAATGGTTTCGGGAAGACGTAAAAGGCCCAAAAAAGATTGTTTATTTGGCGTCCTTTTTGGTTGCGGGTGTAAGTATAATTTGCGGAGCTGTACTTTTCGTAATATTCGCTATTGCGGCCCGTGAACAGCGTTTAGGAACACTACTCAACGACATCGGATTGGCCGGATTTGTAAGTTTTTCAGTGGCACCACTATCTTATGTCGTTCACGATATTACAGATACTATCCTAACGACGGATTACAGAAAATACGTATTCGAGAAGTTATACGGCAATAGTATACTGTTCGGATAATGTTTACGGCGTCTTTGACTGGGAAACCACTCACGGGCGCCATTTTTTATCAGTTAAACGTTAAAGTGCCGGTTGTGCAGGTCCGTTTTCAACTGCCGGAGCTTCCTTTTTCCTCTTAGCAGAGATTAAAGCGAGATTACGTATATAAATCATAGCGTTAAGAACGGATGCTGTTGAAAACACAATGTCTTTTCTATAAATAGAGTAGGCAAGTATCATGACTGTTCCGACCAGGCTGAGGTACCAAAATCCGATGGGAATAACGCTTTCCTTCTTTTTTTCAGACACATACCACTGGTAAGCGAATCTCAGGAAAAACACGAACTGCGCAGCGAAACCGAAAATTATCCATGGATCGAGAAAGCTTATTATTTTTTGAATCATATTAATGATGATATCACAAGCCTGGCTTTACTTTTCTACTAACTTATAGTACGCTACACACAAAACCCACAAAGGAGAGAGAAATGACTGAGGATGGAAATAATCTGAAAAAAGGCAAAATTTTGGGAAAGTACGTAGGTCCCTTTGATCATTTTGGCGATTTTGAAATGATTTTGGAACTTACCGAACTAAAAAACATCAGGAACGACGGTCAGAATAAGGTAATCGCGGATGTCGTTGTCGTAGAAATTCCTGAGGGCACTCTTTTCATTCATCGTACCCGGACAATTCGCTGGGTTGAAGAAAAGAACGGATTCCCGGTGGACGTAGAACTCGTACCTGCTTTCTACAATTCAAAAAGAGCCTGGTATTTGCTCGAAGTGTACCAAGACGAAAATTGGGAAAGCAAACGTCCCGAAGAATGGTTCGACGACGAAAAAATCCTAACTTACGAGCAGGGGCTGCAACTACACGAAGCTCATATTTAGGGCCAAAGGCTGGATTAGGTAACAATACTGATCCGGCCTTTCTTTTTTTCTAACAATATTTTAATAAACTCCCTGAAAGACACACAATCAACGATAATTGTTGAGTTTTGGGCTATTTGATAGTATAAATACAATGTTGCTATGCCCTCGTAGCTCAAAGGATAGAGCAATTCCCTTCTAAGGAAGAGGTTGGGGGTTCGACTCCCTCCGGGGGCGCCAGATATTTAATGTGTAAGCCCACGGGCGAGTGGTGGAATGGTATACACGAAAGACTTAAAATCTTTTGTCCGCAAGGATATAAGGGTTCGACTCCCTTCTCGCCCACCAGACTTTTTCCTTTAACTGCAGTCAATTCTTAATTTATATATTGTTTCGTGATATGCTGCTCATATGGACAAAGATAAATTTATAAATGACATAGTCTTTGAATGGATTAAGCTTGACCTCATGCATATGAAAAATGACATTCCGCCGCGCAAATATGAGCAAGGCAACATACATTTTCCACTCGTACTATACACTCTATCCTGTATGGATTTTCTAGGAGCTTTCTTACACGACCGCCCGTTAGGACCAGGAACTAGTAGCATCGGTGATTATATTGGTGGATGTGGTTTCGATGCGGAAGAATATAACGCAAACCTTCTTAAACAATTGTACAGAAACAACCTTGCCCATAATTACTTTCCATATGGATCGATTACTAGAAACGGCTATAGCCGATTATTTTACAAAGGACCGCATTACGACATAAACCTAGATGCAGAGAAACTAGTAAATGACTTTCTCGAATCCCTGGCAACTTTTGCAACAAAACTAACTAATGATAGGTATGAAAAAAGAATGACTGAATACAAAAGCATTAGGGAAAACTTTTTGGAAGACCACAAAGATTTCATAGACAGTTTGGAAAAATACCCCAATGATGAGGAACTGCATGGTCCTAGTCTTGCTGCACCAGAGGATGAGAGCTCATACACAAGAACAGGTGAAAGCACATCCAATAGTACAAACACTAGTGTAGACAAAAACTCAATAAGTGGTCCTCCCATAGGGGCCGGGGATAGTGGTGTAGATGGAAATTATATGCCGAAAAGCGGTCCTAGTGGTGCTAAAGGCCCCCTTAACATAACAAATTAACCTAACTGGTAGGTAAAAAAGTTCGCAACTTCATACACAATAGTCCACTACGGTTTTTGCTTGTTATATCAACCTCATTTTTGAGTAACCCAGGAAGGGGTCGAACTTTCGCATATCTTAAAGTAAGATTACCTTATGAATATTGATCTTGCCAATCCTTCACAAAAGGACATTATTGAGAAAACTAAAGATTTTTTGCAAAACGATTTCTTCGGCAAATTTCCCCAAATACAAAATATAGCTGCATTAATTATTGTAGGGTCCATAGCAAATAACGACTACGATCAATACAGCGATGTGGATGTCAATGTCTTATTGCCGGAAGAGGTAGATAACAAACCTCTTATTGAATATAAAGAAGAGTTAAGAAAAGGAGGCTCCAAGATAGAATTAAGATTTGCTAGAAATTATGAGATATTGGAAAAATATTTAAACTGGAATGACGATTTTATTTTAGGCGAATATCAAAACAGTATAGTACTCCAAGACCCTACAAAAAGATTCACAGAATTAATTAAAAGGTTTGATTGGTATCCTTCAGATGTTTATCAAAACAAACTAGACTGGTTATTTCACGAGATAACATACACTATCTACCATGAATTAGAAAGTCTGCTAAAAAGAGCGGGCACTAATCAATTCTATGCTCTCGTTATTAAAAATAAACTAATTAGATATTTTCTCACTACAGTAAGGTTAGCTAACAAAAAATACCCTGTGCACGATAAACGTCTTTACACGACCACAGTTAAACAATGCCCCAATAACCTCGGACTCTTAAAATATATAGATGTTTTAGTAACAACTGATGAGAGACAAAGGGTTATAGAAACAGCGGAAGAAGCTAGGTTGGTGCTAGAAAATTACTTAGTCTCATCGAATTTGCTTTCTAAACAGGATATAGAATATTGGTTAAAATATCAGACTAAGAACAAGAGTAAGATTCTTTTTGAGTAACCACTGCAGTTCGCACATCCTGACAGATGGCCCACCAAAAATTTTCAGCCAGAAATACCAAACTACTAGTAGCGGTTATAACGCGGACCTTGTTTACCCAACACTTGCTGCTGATCCCCTGTATAAAACCTTCTCATCGGACCCCTTCTGGACCAGATTTCGTTCAGACCTAGTGAGTCAATAATTTTTGCCGACAACAACACTGCAATAAATAAGGTCAACACTATAACCAGAGGATTTCTTTTATAAGAAAAGTCGTACTTCTTAAGCATCACGACTCCCAAAATAAGAAATGCTAATGCTAGAAAAGGAATCCACAAGGGAAAAGAATCGAACATCTGCATAAGACGCCCAGTTCCAGGACCCTGTTTTCTTATTAAAAATAAAGTTAGGTTTGTAAAAAATACTGAGCCGATTATAAGACCAACTAATCCCACAAACGAGAGTATTGATCCCAATATAAAATACAGTCTGGGTTTCATTTTTACTTCGCCGGACATAACCTTATCCATTATTTTATTTTCCAGATTTATTTCGTTTTTGTTTGACATATTTTCCTCATTATAGCTTTCGCTCTGTTAATTCTCGTTGCTACAGTACCCATTGGCAATCTTAAAATATCTCCGATTTCTTCATATGACTTATCTTCTAAATAGAATAGCGATAAAGGTTCCCGGTAGATTAAGTCCATGTTCTCCAGGCACTCGCGGGTGTGCGCTGCAATCTCCTCTTTCATGTAAGAGTCTTCCACGTCTATACCGCTATCAAAGTCAATGCCGTCATCAAGCACAATATTTTTCTTGTGCTTGTCAATTAAATTCATAGCCTCGTTATGAACTATCCGGTAAATCCAGCTTGAAAACTTTTTTTTCATGTGGAACCCGTTTAAATTAATATAAGCCTTAATAAAACTTTCCTGAACCGCGTCACTTGCCTTGGCGTAATCATCAATTAAATATCGCGCGTATCTCATAAGTCTCGTTTGGTACCTCTGGATAATCTCGGCATATAACTCCTTGTTACCTTTACTAACAAGCTCTACGATTTCTTCGTCAGTTTTATTTTTATAATCATCCATAGTATCCTCATTATTTTACATTACGCCCCGGTGTTAGTACCCGGGGGCGCATAGTCAGCTGCTAACTTAACGATTCATATTTCTGCCGTAACCTCTTCCCGTTCCCTGTCCGGATCCATTCTGAAGACCTAAACCTAGTTCTTCTCTTATCGTTTGTGCCTCTTCAACCTTACCTTCCAATGCAAGCTTGTGAGCTTCTGCAAAACGGGCGAAGTTTTGTTCATTTATCACTTGTGTGACTCTGCCTTTACCCTGCATCAACTCTTTCCAAGCATTGTAATCATTATTTTCGAAGGCTTGAGTCATAGCATCGTGCCTTTCCTCGGAGTAATTTGGACCTTGTACCGTAGGGTCTCCTCTATAGGCAAGTGCCTTTTCTGAGAGTAAAAAGAATCCGCTTAAAGCTATTACTGCTGTACCTAACATTATTATTTTTTTGTTCACGATTTATCACCTCCCTAAAATTAACTTTATATACATGTATTACAGGTGGGGGAGTGATTTTCTTTCATTAGTTAGATACATTGGTAGGTCGCCGCCTTTCTTCTATAAAACCCCACTTTAGAATTTCCCACTTTACAACTACAATATAAACATGAGTCCGAATATCGAGGGTTTACCATTCGCCGAAGAACCTGGTGAAATACTGGGAAGAGGATATCAGTCAATTGTAAAAGAACTGGGGCCCGATTGGGTAATTAAAGAGTTTAATCCTTACACACCTGACGGAGAGCCCAAACGTGCAAGCACCTATAAACACAACCAAGAGGAATCAAATATCCGTGAGTTACAGGAATCACAAAGAATATTACAACAGGATTCTTTATACGGAAAAAGCTTAATACCTGTTGAGTGGGTACTTGGACAGGACGACGAAGGTAATAAAAAATATTTCATGATTCAAAAAAGATTTGAAGGTGAAACTTTGAAAAAATCGTTGGAGTCGGAAGATAAGGACTTAAAATATGAAACCAGGTTCGCCAATTTTTTTAATGAGCACCCAAAACTAAGAACCGAAATGATGAGGTTAATGTGGGGCACTAAAAAAACTTTCGTGGAGACCGGTGTTTTTTCAGATTTTCACCCGGACAACATAGCCATTACTAAAGATGAAAACGGAAACGAGACGTTAAAGGTTTTTGACGTGCCTAATATCGTGAGGACGCGCAAACTGCTTTACCTGGACCCCGAAGCTTCCGTTGAAACTCAAATATCCATACTTAATAGTACGGAAAAACACGCCGTCAGACTTGAGAAGTACGAAAAATGGCTAGGGGTAACGGAGGAAGAGAAAAGCTCGCTTAATCACGAATATAAGTTAGAAAATACAGTTTACGAAAAAGCACTTTCAAAAATACTAACAATAGGAGAACAAAACGAACAAGAAAAAGACCTTCCATCCAAAGTACTTACGTGCATTAGTGGCACATACCCATTCCTCAACCAAGCTGAGTACGATGAATATATGGAAAACGTATCAAGAATCGAACCTAAAAACCCGCTGCACGAAATATCACTGCTAATTAGGTTATTAAATAATCCGCACGCGTCTCTGGATAGGTCTAACACGAGAAATAAAAGCGACGAATACGAAGCTAGACCTGAGAGACAACCTTCAGGTGAATTAATCGATGGTGTCCTTTACCTAAATATACCTACTTTTTCCGGTTCAAAACTAGAGAGCTTGGAAAATGCGTTTCTACCTTATAAAGACGTCAGTGAGGGAATGATAATAGATCTAAGAGAAAACAGGGGTGGGAGCGCGCTGAACCCAATACTTTTTGCCGAAAAATATTTTATAAAGGAGGGGGAACATTATGAAGGTACAACTGTAAGAATCGCGCCGGAAGGCAGGCTAAGATACACCGATATGTACGCCAGAGCGGAAAAACAGGTTCCTTATGATAAACCTATCGTAATATTAGTATCCGGTAAAACTTTTAGTGCGGCAGAAAGATTTACAGCTACAATGAAGGCCGGGACAGATTGCGTCCTAATCGGTACTGATACTGAGGGGGGAAGTGCGGGGCCTATAAAATACGAGTTTGAATATAACAACAACAACTACATAGTGAACATACCTGTATGGAGATTTTTTCTAAAGGGAGAGGAAAAGCCCCTCGAGGAAACTAAAATTAAACCGGACATTCCGTACGAGAAAAGTGACATGGTTGATTTCGCTGTAAACTATATTAAAAACTCAAAAAGACAGGGTACCAAAAGTTCCTGAGACTTCTACTTAGTTAACTTCTCAACTGGTACAATACAACCATGCAAGTCAGAATCAACAAATACCTCGCACTCTGTGGACTAGCCTCCCGCAGAAAAAGTGACGAAATACTCGCAAGTGGGGGAGTGCGCATAAACGGCAGACCCGCAAAAATTGGCGATACTGTCGACCCCGATAAAGACACCATTACTTACAAAGGCGAACAACTTTTACCTGAAAACAGGTACGAATACTACATAGTTAACAAACCGATGGGCGTCATTTCAACCGCCAAAGATGAATTTGGACGGAAAAATGTTGTGAGCATGGTCAACTCGGAACAGAGATTATTTCCTATCGGAAGATTAGATCAGGACAGCACGGGACTAATAATATTAACAAACGACGGAGATCTCGCACTCAAACTCACGCACCCCCGTTATCATTTACCCAAAGTGTATGAAGTCACAACCGAAGAACCTGTTTCTGATGAGCAACTCGAAAAATTAGCCAAAGGTGTGGCTGTCTATGATAAAAAAACCTTGCCTGCCGAAACCGAGCGTATAGGTTATGACTCATTCAGAATTACACTTTTTCAGGGAATGAAAAGACAGATCCGTGAAATGTGTAAGGACGTAGGACTTACCGTAAAAATGCTGAACCGCATATCCATCGGACCGATTGAGTTGGGCAATTTGAGAGTCGGCAAATCCCGCATGTTAACCCAGGAAGAAGTTTGGCAGCTTAAATCCGAAGAGTTCTCCGCTTAAGCGCATTAGCCAAATTGCCCCTTATTTTATATACTCACCCCATGAAGAAAATATTATTAGCCGTTGGCGCCATTTTACTGATTCTTATACCTATTTACCTTTATCTCAAATTTTCAACACCGGGCGACGTTATAACTCCGAAAAATAACGGCGGCGTCATAGCGGACAAAGAGTACATTTTTGAAGAACTCGGAATTTCCTTGAGCGTACCCGAAAATCTTCACGTTAACAAATCTCCTAATTTCAACGCCACAACAGGAAAATTAGAGTCTTACACTTTTTACATTCAAAACTATGGCGATGAGGACGGTCCTCCTACTAAATATTTTCAGATTTACGGTTTGTATCAACCGGACCTTCCTGAAACCACTTTTGAAGATTTGGCTCTGATGAAAGATGACACCGAGAATTATGAGTATGTAAAAGAGTTTTCAGCCGGTACTCTACAAGGTTTTGAAGTGAAACAAAAAGGAGAAAGGGCGAACTACTCGTATTCGCTTCTTTTTAATGGAAGGGTTCTTAGAATCACTGTTTCTGAAGGTACTGTAGAAAACAAAACTGCAGCCGAAAAAATAATAAAGACTCTGAAGGTTCTACAACCTGTCACGGTTGGAGAAAATTCTGAAACAGCAGCTTCGGTCATGGGAGAAGGATATAATTTTTCGTATCCAACAGGCTGGACAGCAACAAAAGTTATAAACGGCACCACCGTCACAAGCCCGGATTATAAGATTTCCGAAGGTTTTCCTATTCTGGAAGCCGGCGCCGAACTGGCTGTTTTTACAAAGAAAGCAGGCAGCTACACTATTAAAGAAGACCTGGCGACAAATCCGATTACTTCGAAAATCCCAAACAAAACAGACGTGGTTGTCGCAGAACAAAACGCAGTCAGATACGAATATGACTATGAGGGAGTGCGCGCTGTCATGACAGAATTTATTTACGACGGAATTAGATACTCGTTGAGATATAGGTTTGTGGACGAGGCTAGTAAAAATACATATATGGGCGTTTACGAGGAAATGTTAAGGACGTTTGAGCTTTTATAAACCTTTTACGGAGCTACCGCTTGCACGGTTACTGTAATAGATTTTTGTTGGTAATCGGAAGAGGAGGTCGGTGTTGTGATTCTCAAATCCAGGCTTTTGGTTGAAGAAGCTGTCACCCCTGTTGCAAACGTTTGGTAACTGCCGGGTGTAGTAAATTTTGTAAAGTCGGCATCACCTGAGGCTTTAAATTCAAAAACGAAAATGTTATTTCCCGTTGACGACCCCAATGTCCATAGCGTTCCGCCGGAAGCATTAGACGTTTTTATGTTTAGATTTTCCGTTCCACCGGAGTCGTTTTGCACCGTTTGTGTTTGCGATATCTCTGAGGTAGATTTGCTGGAATTGGCCGCTACTGTGCCGTAACTGACCGTGCCCGAAGTAGTCAGAACTACCGACACAGGTACGGCCGTCGTGAATGAATTACATGTCGGAGAAACCACGGAATAGTTAGATCCGTCAGGGTCCTTAACAAAAGCCTTCCACCAGTACTGTGTTCCTCCCGATAAAGCAGTTTGTGTTTCAAATGATGCCGAAGTTCCGGAGGTATAACAATTTCCGGAAGGGGAACCGCATGTTGTGTCAGTGCCTGTCCACCCGCTCTGATTAACTGACTGATCGTTGGTTTGAACCACTGTCGTGCACCCGCTGTTCGAATAAATTTCCACCTTGTATCTGAGAGCGTCGGCCTCCGGGTCTGAGGCTGTTGCGTTAAATATTGGTAAAACTGACACACCTGTAGCCCCGTCTGAAGGTGAGTTTTGGGAAGGTGCGTTTGGAGGTGCCTGGTAAGTCACTGTGGCAGTAATAAACGCTGATATTGTGCCGTTAACAGCGTTCGTGCCTGTGCTTTTTCCCGATATAGCGATTCCAAAACCCGCAGCATTTATGTCTCCGGGCGTCCAAGTGTCACCCCACAAATCCGAGGAAGATCCATACGTCACAGGGGACGTTCCCCAGTTATTACTATTCGAGCTATCCGTGCTCCCAATTAATCCGCCTTTTACGATTCTTACAGAGTTGTCAGTGGTTCTGTTACCTTTAGACGCAGTAGTACTTCTCGTCACGGAAAAGCTAATTCCTTGGATTATCGAGCCCGTGGGGACGGAAAGGCCGAATTGTGTAATTTTAAGGTAATTGGAAGGTGAGTTGCTGGTGATTCCCGTAACTGTGGTGCTCGCCCCGTTGGAACAGGCATTTCCGGGGGAACTCCAGGCGATAGACCCTATAGAGTTATCATTTACCCCCGAAGCACAGTTATTGGCACCGGCAGTAGCCGCGTAAACAACGCTTACAGTGCTACTAAACTTTCCGTTAGAAGGTTTCTGAAAAATCCCCAAACCCAGGTAACAGACAACCAGTAATATGAAAAGGTACGTAGTTTTTAATAGATGCCGCTTCATAGGAACTTCTATCATTATATGGCTATGTCATTTATAGGCAAATACGTCAAAACATTTCAAAAAAGTCTTGTTGCACCCTCATTTTTATGTATATAATTTACATAAATGAGTAAGATTTTGCTGCCTACATTAATCTTAGTGTTCACAGGGCTTGTCCTTTCAAGCTTAAAGGCGGGAGCCGCCGAGACATCCACAGTTACTGCTACAGTCACCGCTCAAAACGTTTCCGTTACAGTATCTGACAACTCGGTCACATACGGAACGATGAGTTTGGGGTCATCCAAAAGTACTATTACACTCTCTGACACGCAAACAGCAACTAACGCGGGTAATGTCACATCTCAATTAAATATCAAAGGACAGAACAGTACGGGGTGGACACTTGCCGGGACGGCCGGATCGGACCAATACGTACACAAATTCTGCGTGTCTTCATGTTCGACACCTCCTACAAACTACACCGCGCTGACTGTGAATTACCAGACTTTGTCCGCCTCAATTGCAGCGAGCGGAACACAAAATTTTGACCTTGAGCTTACTGTTCCAAACTCCTCTTCTACATACACTCAACAAAGCGTTGATGTCATCGTACAAGCCGTTGCTCTTTAAGTTTGGTTTTTTCAAGATTTAATATAAGATATATTTGTGAAATTTTACATCGGGGTAATCATCGCTTTAACTGCTTTTCTTACTGTTCAAACACCTACTAATGCGTCGATCGGGGTGGGAGTTGGGACAGGAAAAATCGTCGTTGATTCCTTAATTAAACCGGGTTCAATATATCTCCTCCCCTCAATTGTAGTAACCAATACAGGTGATGAAAGCTCGGACTATACAACGGCTCCGGCATACCACGAGGGACAGAAAGAGTTAATGCCTCCGAAAGAATGGTTTATTTTTGAACCCAAAGTATTCCACCTTGAACCGGGACAGGCTCAGCAAGTAACTGTTAAGCTGGATGTGCCTATAAAGGCGGAGCCCGGAGATTATTTTGCTTACTTAGATGCCTCACCGGTAAAAACCAGTTCATCGGGTGGGGCTACTATAGGAGTGGCTGCAGCGTCCAAACTATACTTCAAAGTCGCTCCTGCAAATATTTTCGAAGGTATTTACCACAGGGTAGTGTCGATCTGGAAAGAACTGCAACCCTGGTCCGGTAGAGCACTTTATCTGGCCGGTATAGTTATCGCGCTATTAATTTTCAGGAAATTCTTTAAGGTTCAACTTAACGTAAAACCAAAGAAACCGCTGCCCAAAGACAAATCCGGTAAGGACAAATGGGACTCGGCAGAAAAACTTTACTAATATTTTTTTTACTCTGCCTAAACACATTGATACCAAGTTTTTTATACGGAAAAGTAAACGCCGGCTCTGTTGCTGTGGTTAGTGCGACTGTTACGGTTATCAGGCCGGAGGAGGATGTATCCGATAAATACTTACAAAATACTGTGGACGTTAAGTCACTTTTTAGAAAATTTTTGGAGTCTTTTCTGGGATACGGTAAGTAAATACTCGTCAATACTCCTGCTCTGAAAACATTCCGGGTTTTAAACAATAAAAATCCCAATTATGATCCTTGTTGCACCTGCTTTTCCTGTAAACTACGGCGTTAAACTGCGTATAAAAAGAGTATGCGGCGAGTATTACTAAAAGTATTTTCCCCCAACCTTTTATTCTGACCATGAACGGGAATACGAGCAAAGATAAAAGAGGTAACCACTCAGTAAAAAACCCGTATCCGAATCTGTCCGCTCCGTACCAACACCACCATGCCGAATACATTACAACTGTGGCCAAAAACGCCACACTTAGTAATGTGAGCAGAGTGTCTATATGATCTCTGGACTTAGCCCTAAATAATTTCCACATCCCGTAATAACTTAAAACTAAAGGCGGTGTAATAAACAAAAAGCTCCTGGCGGGACTGACTAAATAACCGAGCAACCCTTCCCAGATAGGCGAGGAAAAAGACGTGTCATTTCTCGCAACATACTCATTTGTTAACGGAGAACCGAATGTTACGTAGTTATAAACCAGATAAAAGACTGCCATCGGCATTCCCATAAGTACAAACTTAATAAACTCACTTCTGTATTTTAGAAAAACAAAAATTGCTACCGGGACGATAAAAAATATGTTTGTCGGTCTGGCCAAAAATGCTAAACCGCATAGTAAACCGGTCCACTTTACTAAAGATTTCCGTTCCGCGGAATACAGTAAAAGTAATATTATTAAACTATTAAAAAGCAGTGCCGGAACGTGCTGCCACAAACCACGGCTGGAGATAGAGTAGACGTTTGTGGCGAAAGCATAGAAAAATAAAAATACATACACCCACCCACCGGTCTTCATTTTTTTTAGTGTGGCAAATTTTCTCAGAACTAAGTAAAAAATCCCCACCGCAATAGCAGTGTAAAACGACGCGGCCACACGCCCGAGCATGAGCACGCCCAATATCCGCTGCGGTGTATCCAGATTTGGGATTTTACCCAAAGATAGCGGGACAAAATAAACAGGTAGTGCTATAAGCCCCGAAACAATAGGGTAGGAAGGTACGTATCTACCGTTAACAAAAATTAAGGAGTGAGGCAGGGTTTTGCTAGCCTCGGCAACTCTCATGGCAGCCACACTCTCTTTTCCGAAAGAAAATCTATGATTCCTTATAATCTCGTATGGCAAGAAAGTATTGGAGGTGATGTCGTAGGATGTAAGCAATCGTCTGTAGGTTCCGGTCTCCAGGTTTTTCCGGAAGTCCAGCGGGGCATTTAAAAGATACAAAATAAAAGACACCAAAACAACAACCGTAAACACGACTACGTGGTTAGAAAAAAACTTTTTAATTTTTCCCTTGCCCGGAATAGTCAACATAAATACATTATAGCCTCACAGCAAGATGAATCTCTACTTACAAAAATGATAAACTATATACCGTGACATTAACACAAACAGCACAAACAGCGTTTCTGTCCCTTCAAAAAAACAAGGTCAGGAGTTTTCTCACAATGCTCGGGGTGATAATAGGCGTTTTTGCCGTAGCTACGCTTGTTTCTATAGTCCGTGGATTTCAAAATTATGTTAAAAACGAGTTTGACGCTTTGGGTTCTAATCTTCTTTTTATAATGCCGGGAAAAATAGATTTCACCGGTGATCCTTCCAGAAATTTTACAGGCAACAAATTCAAGTACCACCACGTAGAAAGAATTCAAACGGACCTGGGGAATAAAATAGAATCAATTACTCCCTGGTACGAACTCTCAAAAAAAGTGACGTATAAAACTAAATCATTTTGGGGGGCAGTTGGAGGATCTAATGAAAGCACAGTTGATATGTTTAATATGGGGTTTACCGAAGGCCGGTTTTATACGAAGGCGGAAATAGACGCGAAAGCCAAAGTAGCAGTAATCGGAAAAGATGTTAACGAAGAATTATTTAACTCACGCAACCCTATCGGAGAAAAAATTAAAATGGACGGAACTTCCTACACCGTTATCGGCGTTATAAAAGAAAAAGGTCCCAGCTATGATAATTTTACTTTCATACCTTTTACGACGCTGGAAACCGAGCTTAAAATAAAAAATATAGGGTCTATGGTAGTAAAGGCACGGGGAGGAGAAGATGTGAATGTAGTGAAAGACGAAATAAGACACGCACTCCTGAAAGAGCTAAATGACGAGGATTTTTCGGTCTCAACACAGGAAGATCTACTCAAAAGAATTAACGATATCCTCGGAATTATCGAAAGCGGTTTAGCCGCGATTGCTGCAATATCGCTGCTGGTAGGAGGCATAGGAATTATGAACATAATGCTTGTGTCCGTCACCGAAAGAACGCGCGAAATAGGCTTGATTAAGGCGTTAGGGGCAACCGGCAAAGACATCGCCCTGCAATTTTTAGCCGAATCCATATTTATCAGCATCACTGGCGGTGTTATAGGACTGATTGCCGCCTGGCTAGCCACGCTTATTGCAAAGAACTGGATACCGGCAGAAATACCGATGTGGGCTGCGTTAGTTTCTTTGGGCTTTTCATTTTTTGTAGGAATCGGATTCGGCACCTACCCCGCAATCAAAGCAGGTAAAAAGGACCCCATCGTTGCCCTTAGGTATGAATAAAGAATCAATTCAGGAAATAATAAATGTTTTAAACAGCGGGGGAGTGGCTTTTTTTAAATCCGACACCATGTACGGGCTTCACGCCAAAGAAGAAAATAATGCGGCTGTGGAAAAAATCAGACAGCTCAAAGGACGGGATGCTCAAAAACCTTTCATAATTTTAATCGGGGACACCGCTCAACTACAAAAGTCCGGCGTCCTAATAAATAAAGGGGCTCAAAAACTAATTAACAAGTACTGGCCCGGGAAGTTAACCCTCGTTCTTAGCAACAATGAGAATACTATCGCTTTCAGAATGCCAAAGGACAAAGACTTACAACAAATTCTGAAAGAAGTCGGGCCCGTTGTGAGTACATCGGCTAATCCCTCAGGAGAAAAAGCGGCGGTAAGTGTCGACGAAGCCAAAAAATATTTTGGGGATGGGGTCGATTTGTATGTCGATTCAGGAAATGTTGAGTCTGGTCCTTCGACGCTAGTAGATGCAACAGGAGAAGAAATTAAAATCTTACGTGAAGGCGAAGTAAAGCTGTCCCCTAAAGCCACGAACAGCTATAATTCAGGCATGGGTAAAATAATCAACTATGTGGCCGCAACAGCAATATTTGTAGCCATCGCCACAGGCGTGTGGCTTAATGTTGCTGAACAAAAAAGCGTCGATCATTCCAAGCTCCCGGACAAAGTCGAGCAGAGTATCGGTTTTCAAAGATGGATAACAAACCTTAAAAATAAAGATATGGTTATCGAAGCCGATGAATTTACTCTCAAAGAAGAAAACGAAATTTATAACACTAAATGGATGAAAGTTTACTCAATAGAAGAAGAGGGGATGAGAGAAAAATATGACGGGACAATTGAAAGTTTGCAGAATGTTAAAAAAGTTGTTTTCTCCCCCAGCGAAAGAGAGTTAATTGACTACCGCCCGGAATACAGAGACGGGTACGCACCCAACGAGGCTCATTTTTACGGATTGAAAGAAGATAAAATTATTGACGCAAGAATATTGGATTGTTCCGCACACGCAAATTGTTACTTTGACCGGGCTTACTTTTTAGATAACGACGTTTTTGTTATTTCCGAGTTTTCAAGGACTATTGATAAGAAAGATGAGGTCTCAGCTGTGTGTTCACCGCAGGAAACCTGCGAATATTCCGTTAAGGTTCATGTTATTGATTTAATTAATAATAAAAGGCTGGTTTACGAATCAAAACCTTTTCAGGCAGTGATGGCAGAGTTGCTGCCGGAGTTGTGAGAGGGTAGGGGATAAGGTAATATTCTCGCGGATACGTGCTTTTTATTGAAACGTCGGGGTGTAGCTCAGTTGGCTAGAGTGCACGGTTTGGGACCGTGAGGCCGCAGGTTCGAGTCCTGTCACCCCGACCATTTAAAAAAATTACCCCATCCGTGCCTACTGCTGTATACTTAATCTATGGATCCTGTTAATACAGAATCGAAGCTAAGACATAAGTTAAAGGTGTCTTACTGGTTAATGGTAATTAACCTTATTATCTTTGTTCCTATCCTAAGACTGTCGTATCTTGAAGCTAACAAGAATCAAGAAAAAATAAGGCACATGTCTGACCAAATATCCCGTCTCACAGGAAAAAATGAGGTTTGCTCTAAAAACGAAGCTACAAGAAAAGACGAAGCGAAGGAAATTGAGGCAAGAGATATTGAAGAAAAAAGTACCTGTGTAAGTAATGAGCCATGGAACGTATATACAGACACTACACAAAAATTCGAAATTAGTTATCCTACGGGAAAATTTATCAGATTTCTTTGTCCGGGAGAAGGATTCTTACTCGAACCCAGAAAAACATGGCCAGGCATTAATAATGACCTCAGAATAATGATTGAGGGGTGCGGAAGAGATCGTAGGTATGCGGTGGAAATATTAACTAATAAGGTGCCCTATGAGATACAAGAGACACAAACTTACTACAACATAGACAGACAAACAATTATTTTGGATGGCGGAACTAAGGCTGAAAAATTAATCGGAACCTTAGATATGGAACTATTGGTAAAATCGGAACCTCCGGATAGTTACTACTTTGGAGTCGGAGTACCGGAGCATTTTACAAGAATTTACTTCCAAAGAGATTCGACTTATTACTTTATATCGTTTGAACTTGACGACGAAAAACTTATCGACAGCGTACTTTCTACGTTGCGGTTTATAGAATAGCTGTAAAAAAACATTTTACTCTAACCAATAAAAGAAAAAGTCCTCCTCATAGCAAAAGCTAATGAAAAGGACTTTAGTAAAACTACAGTCTCTTGATTGCCTGCCCAACCCTGCTCCCCGCTACTCCGATTGCTCTTCCACCCGGGTCATTGCGTGAAAACAAGAACCGCAAGGTAGCTCTCAGGAACCTCAGCAGGAGCCGCAACATCACAAACAGGAGAACAAACACTAGGCTTAAGGGCCAGATCCAGGTAGCAAAATTCAACCACCAAGCATCCGGCGACAATCTGTACAGGAGCATATATACAAACCCCCTCACATAAACGGAAACCAACAGATATAAAACAAATCCAATCGCCATCCAACCGAGTGTACTCATTTCAATCTCCTTTCACTGAATATCCGGATTACGTTCTTCGCGCTTACTCACCTCAAAACTTTCCAACAGCGGCAGAATATACTCCACCATCCAGTCAACACTTATTCCCGAACTCTTCAGCCCCGTCAGCACAGTACACCTCACGGCAAAAGTGCTGAAATAAACAGCGTTGGTCAGCATAAAATAGTTGATAACTTTCCAGTTAACGCTTTGATCCGGGATAATACTAAACGACTTCGGCTCAGTATTAAAAAGTGCCAGAAACATCGTTGCCCAATGTATCTGACTCCGGAAAACAAATGTAACTTCGTCTCCGCTTCTTAAACCCAGTAAAGCACGTTCGAACTCAGCTGCATCCACAGTTCCTCCTTTTACCTGCGTCTCTCCTTCAGTTTATCGGTTGCTAGTTTTATACATTGAAATAAATATTTGCGCAAATCCCGTCTCTTGCCTAAACAAGAAATGATTTATACTTAACTAAATGCCGCGCCGGATATTTATCGGGATAAAACCCGACGACTACATCATAAAAAACGTTCAATCTATGCAGGAGCAACTGGCATTTTTACCTGTCCATTGGGTACCTTTACAAAATTTGCACGTCACACTTCTTCCACCATGGAAACCGGGAAATTATGAAAAAGATCTTGAAACATTTAATTCACTGAAAACTGCGCAGCCTTCGAAACCCCTTACATTTACATCCGTAACCTTCTTTAAACCAAAAAATATATTATGGGCGGTTGGACGAAAATCTGAATTCCTAACACCACTTATCAAAAACCTGCGCACGGCTTTTAACCGACCTGAAGACGAAAGAAAGTATTTAATGCACATGACGTTGGCCAAACATGTGGCACCCGAGTTACATATTCCGGAGGTTGAAGTTCGGTGGCAATTTACAGCCGCTGCGCTAATCTTATTCGAATCCGTGCAAACAAAAGAAAACACTGAATACAAAACCCTCTCAACCATTAGCCTGACGTGATATTATAAACTTTATGAAAACAGTTTTAGTAACAGGCGGAGCAGGATTTCTTGGAAGTCATCTTTGCGATTATCTAATTAACAAAGGTGAGAAAGTTATTTGCGTAGATAATCTTTTTACGGGGGATAAGAAAAATATCGAACATCTTCTCGATAACCCGAACTTCAGATTTATTAACCACGATATTATCGACCCTTTATATGTAGAAGATACGATTATCGATCAAATTTATAATCTTGCCTGTCCGGCATCTCCGATTCACTACCAGTTCAATCCTGTAAGAACCGTTAAGGCTAACACAATCGGAGTTATTAATATGTTAGGTTTGGCAAAAACTCACAAAGCAAGAATATTACAGGCATCGACATCCGAAATTTACGGAGACCCTCTCGAACATCCGCAAAAAGAATCTTATAGAGGAAACGTAAACACAATCGGACCAAGAGCTTGCTACGACGAAGGCAAAAGAGTAGCCGAAACACTATTTTTTGATTACCACAGACAGCACCATCTTGAAATTAAGGTTATCAGAATATTCAACACTTACGGACCGCGCATGGCACAAAACGACGGTAGAGTAGTGTCGAATTTTATTTTACAGACGTTGAGAAACGAACCCATTCAAATTTACGGCGACGGTAACCAGACAAGGTCCTTTTGTTACGTATCCGATCTTATAGAGGGAATGTATCGAATGATGAACACCGATGACTTTACCGGTCCGGTAAATATTGGTAATCCCGGAGAATTTACAATGCTGGAACTTGCAGAAAAAGTTATTGAGCTGACAGGTTCGAAATCGGAAATTATACATAAACCGTTACCTATAGATGACCCGATGAAAAGAAAACCGGATATAACGTTGGCTAAAGAAAAATTAAAATGGGAACCGACAGTTGAATTAAACGAAGGTTTAAAGAAAACAATAGATTACTTCAGGTCAATAATATCCTAGTAACGCTAGAATCATCAGTTGCGCATCTCAAAGTTTTTGTGTTATTCTTTTTAAGAAGCATATGAGCAGCTATCCCAAATTTTTTACTAAACAAGGAAGAACTCTACGACCTCTAAACATTCCCACGGTGGATGCTTCTTTTTCTAAAGAGAAGGCTCTTGATTCAATAAGCTCTCTGATGGGTGAAAACACTATTATCCTTGAACGTACGAGCACTATAAAAGGGAGTATGTTTCAAACAGTTAACTCAAAAATCGACCGACTTACCTCAAAACTCCCTATACAAAAATATGCAGCCATGGGATTTGCAGTGGCTTTAATAATGATTACAGGCATAGCCGGGTTCGCTTCTGTTGTACCCAGAAAAATCGCCTTTGCGGAAGAAAACGGCTACAACATTTATTCTTCCCAGCCACTTACTTACGATTACGCGGAATCCAAGATACACACTAAAGACTCAAGGGCAGAGAAGATTGACGGAGTCTTTAACTACTATAAATGCCCTATGGAAGGTCTCGGAGGCAAGTTCGTGGAGGAAGCCGACAAATATGGCATCCCCTGGTGGCTCGTCGCCTCTGTAGCATTTAAGGAATCAAGCTGCGGAAAAAATACACCGACCGTAGGCGGACAGGAAAGCTACAATGCCTGGGGTTGGGGAGTATACGGCGACAATGTCCACTCCTTTGACAACTTTGCACGGGGAATTGAGACTGTATCTAAGTACTTTAACGACAAATTCTACTCTCTGGGTATAGAAGACCCCTGCGAGATTATGAAAGTGTATACACCGCCCTCGGACGGTTCCTGGTGCCGCGACGTTATCCATTTTTCCGAAGTTTTCGATCAGTACAAAACCCTTTAACCCCCTTTCTTAAAATAATCCTATAGTATTTGACGCATGAGTTGAATATGGTAAAATTACCGCTTGTATGTGGAGAAAACCTCGGTTTAAACCGACGGTCATAGTCTTTTCCGCGCTAGTCTACGCTATTGCGGTACTAGGGGGAATGATCTCCACCAAGGCTGAGGCAAATGGAAGGATTTTAGCACCTTCCGGACAGGCCGACACAGCTTTGGTTAAAGTAACTGTCGAGTATAAAAAGGTTAATA
>Ga0208375_1000234_pt1 | contig 87016 bp, 69 predicted proteins | sample RifOxyD1_FD_184038 | JGI IMG/M metagenome (GOLD analysis project Ga0208375, IMG submission 184038) | Soil microbial communities from Rifle, Colorado - Rifle Oxygen_injection D1 (SPAdes) | ecosystem: Environmental > Terrestrial > Deep subsurface > Rock core/Sediment | place: Rifle, Colorado... | reverse complement strand
TATAACCAAGTCAAAATTTTATTTGCATTTGAAGGAGTGCGAATTTCGCTATAACAATCGGAAGGTTGATGTTAACAAAATCCTTCTAAAACTGATCAGAGAAAACCCGCTGTTCTAGTCTTGACCCTAATAAAAAACTCATTAATTCTTCAGATTCAACAACGAGCTCTGGTGGGCAATCAGGGATTCTTTCATTTTCAAAGGAAATGACACCTTTAGCGTAAGAAAGCTCAGCAATTCTATCTGGCGGGAGAGGAAGTGATTGTGCGCCTTTCCGTACGTACACACTTCTATCGGAACAGTGATAAACTTGACTACCTCTTTCAATCAAAAGTCTCAGGACAAAGCCATCAAATCCTTTACATTCAAGCACTTCCTGCTTAACACTTAAACTTGGCGTTATGTCAAAAAGAACTTGCAAAATATAATTCATCTTTTCAATTGATTCAAAGCCCTGCCAACGTTCTTTAGATATTAAAGATTCCTTGTCATCGGCAATGCCAATTAACAACTCGCCTCCATCCGCATTTGCAAAAGCCACTACCGCTTTTTGGAGTTTTGTTCCGCCAACATCTTTCGATTTTTTATCGAAAAAATGTGACTCGGCCTTTCCGCATAAAGCCAAAGCATCCGAAGTTGAAATTTTCTTAATTTCCATACCCTATTTTCCCTTTACAAGTTCTGAGGCCAGTATATTTGAATACTTGATTTTTCAAAAAGTTATTGTCACTACTCCGACCATTAACGGCGCAATACGACCTATAACCCTGTAAGTCGTTTTAACGGGCCACTTTTCAGCCCACTAAAAACCCCTTCCCTTACGAACAGCCCTGGCTGGAGCCGCAGGTGATGCAGACGTAGCAGGTGCCTGTGCGCAGGAAGTCGATGCCGCCGCATTCGCTGCAAGGCATCAGGTGGTCCTGGGTCCGTTCGCTGTGGGTTTCGGCGACCTGGGCCTTGACCTTGACCGGCTCGGCGGAAACCATGTGGCTTCCCCCTGCCGCCCCGGCTTCGCCCGGCTTGATGTGCAGGAAGTCGGTCCGGCCCAAGTATTGGTAGCCCAAGACCCGGAAAATCGCATCGATCAAGCTGGTGGCGTTTTTCAGGTAAGGGTGGCCTTCCACCCGGCCATGAGGCTCAAATTTGGTGAAGGCAAAGCGGTCCACCAACTTCTCCAGCGGTACCCCATGTTGGAGGCTGAAGCTGATGCTGATGGCAAACTGGTTCATCAAGGCCCGAACGGTGGAGCCTTCTTTGTAACCCAAGTCCACAAAGATTTCCCCTAAGGTTCCGTCTTCGTTTTCCCCGCTACGCAAAAACACCTTGGTCCCGGCGACCTTAAACTCCCAGGTCCGGCCAGAGCGGCAGGAGGGCAGCTTTTTGGAGTTGCCCCAATCCAGGGACTTGACCGCCCGCTTCTCCACCAACCGCTCTTGCAGCAAGGTCAGCTCTTTTTTGAGGTAGTCGATGGTTTCCTGGTCCTGCTTGTCGGCCTGATCGGGGCTGGTGGTCAGGGGCTGGGAGCCTTTGGAGCCGTCCCGATAAATCGCCACCGCCTTGAGGCCCAACTTCCAGGATTCGAGGTACACTGCTTTGATGTCGTCCACCGTAGCATCGTTGGGCATGTTGATGGTTTTGCTGATCGCCCCGGACAAAAAGGGCTGGACCGCTGCCATCATGCCGACATGGCCCGAAGCGGCAATGGTCCTCTTGCCGTGACCCCCGGCAATGGCGCAATCAAAAATCGGCAGATGCTCGGCCTTGAGGCCCGGAGCCCCTTCGATGGTGTTGTTTTTTTCGATGTATTCCTTGATGGCCTCGATTTCCGAAGCGGAATAGCCCATCCTAAACAACACAAAGGGCACCGATTGGTTGACCATGGGGATCACCCCGCCGCCGGCCAACTTTTTCCACATCACCAAACTGTAGGCCGGTTCAACCCCGGTGGTGGCGCAGTCCATCAGCAGGCCGATGGTCCCCGTCGGGGCCAGGACGCTGACCTGGGCGTTCCGAAAGCCCGCCTGACCGCCCTTTTCCAGAACCCGGTCCCAAACCCCAACCGCCGCTTTGTGCAGCTCCATGATCAGTTTGTGTCCCTCGACCCAATAATCTTCCTTGTCCACCGAGTTGCGGTGTTTTTTCATCACATGGAGCATCGGCTCCCGGTTCTCGGCGAAGTGGTTGAAGGGCTCCAGAGCCTGGGCCATTTCGGCGCTCATCTCAAAGGCCGCACCGGTCATCAATGCGGTCACCAAGCCGGCCAAAGCCCGGCCTTCCTTGGAGTCGTAAGGATGCCCGGCCATCATCAACATCGTCCCCAGGTTGGCGTACCCCAGCCCCAGGGGCCTGAAGTCGTGGCTGTTTTTGGCGATCCGTTTGGTCGGGTAGCTGGAAAGGTCCACCAGGATGTCTTGGGCCAGCAAAAAGATCCGGCAGGCCTGGGTGTAGGCTTCCACGTCGAACCGGCCTTCGGCAAAAAACTTGTCCAGGTTCAGGCTCGCCAAGTTGCAGGCCGAATCGTCCACGAACATAAATTCGCTACAAGGGTTTGAAGCCCGGATCGGGGCGCTGTTGGGGCAGGTGTGCCAGCTGTTGATGGTGCTGTCGTACTGCAGGCCCGGATCGGCGCAGCGCCAGGTGGCTTCGCAGATCTTTTGGAAGACGAACCTAGCCTTGTAGGTCTTGTACACCGAGCCGTCGGTACGGTTGTAAAGGCTCCAGTCGCCGTCCTTTTCCACCGCATCCATGAACTCGTCGGGGAGCCGAATCGAGTTGTTGGAGTTTTGGCCCGAAACGGTGCCGTAGGCTTCGCCGTTGAAGTCCGAATCAAAACCGGAGCGGATTAAAATCTGGGCCTTGTTTTCCTCGTTCACCTTCCAGTCGATGAACTCCATCACCTCCGGGTGATCCACGTCCAGGCAGCGCATCACCGCCGCTCGTCTGGTGGTCCCGCCAGATTTGATGGCCCCGGCGGCGGCATCCAACACCTTGAGGAAGCTCAACAGTCCCGAACTTTGCCCACCGCCCGAGAGTTTTTCGTTGCAGCCCCGGAGCTTGCTCATGTTGCTGCCGGTGCCGCTGCCGTACTTGAAGAGCCTTGCTTCGTTGCTGGCCAATTCAAAGATGTTGGCCAAGTCGTCCTCAACGCTTTGGATAAAACAGGCGCTGCCCTGGGGCCGTTCGTATTGGTTTTCGATTTTGTGGTAATGGTCTTCCCCGACCCAGGCGTAGTTGTCGCCGCTGCCCTTAATCTTGTATTCATGGAAAAGGCCCACGTTGAACCACACCGGGCTGTTGAAGGCACCGTACTGGTGCAGCAGCAGCCATTTCAGGTCATTTTCGTAGGCCGTAGCCGCCTCTTGGGAAGCAAAGTACCCTTCGGCGAGGCCTCGGTTGACGATGGTGTGGGCCACCCGGTGGATCAGGTGGGTCACCGAATATTCGTGGCCCCGGTCATTGGTGACCCCCGCCTTCCTGAAGTACTTGGAAGCGACGATGTCGGTAGCCAACTGGCTCCAACCCTTGGGCACCTCCACCTCTTTCATCTCAAAAACCGTCCCCCCTTTGGCACTGCCGATCTTCGAGTCCCTTTTCTCCCATTCCACGGTCGCCCAAACGTTTTGCGCTTGGTCGCTGGGCACAAAGAAAAAGGGTTGGAAGTGAAGGCTTTTTTTGTCGAGGTCTTTGTGTTGTTGGTTCATCTTGAGAGTCTAGGCCTGGGGTTCGATGCTACGGGCGATTCAAAATGGAATAAACCATTAAATCAATTGGATAACCAGTCCGCTTTGGGGCGGTGGACCAAAAGTATGGATCAGCCTTTCCACTTTGAACAGATTTTTTTCGGGTAAAATGGACGTTCCACGTAATCCCTTGGGCAGGCTGGCCTATCGTCCATCCTATTGTTTTACAAGCTGATGCTTGTTACCCAAGTGGGGTAGCCCCTGTAGAGGGGGTAGGGTTGGTTTGGTAAACCGTCTCCCAACCCCGACCAAGTTTGTCGGAGTATGCAAAATTCAGCCGCAGTCCCGGTCCCATCGTCCCCGGCGGCCCAATTTCCATGCGACCCGGCTCCCCCAAGGCCCGAGCCCATTCCAAGCAGAGGCGGCCCATGGTCAGCCGGGCGTTCAGCTCCCCAATCTTGAGGCCACCCCTAGATTCCAAAAGGTCCACCCCCAAAGGCCCCAGGTAGCCTTCCTGGGCCAGGACCCCGGCCATCGCTTCGGCGGCCTGCAATACCGGTTTGAGCGGAACCTGGGGCTGGAGGCCCACTTGGTTGGCCCGGTGGCTGCCCATGGGGTCGCAAAACAACCGGGTGATCCCCAGGAGCTTGGGGCCGTTTGCTTCCACCTCAAACTGCAAGCTCCATTCTCCCTCCAAGGGCAATCTCTCTTCCACCAAGACCCCGCCTGCCTCTCGGACCCAGGCCCTGGCGGTGGCCAGGACCTTGGCGGTCGGGGGGCCGTCCAGGGCCAATTGCCATTTGCCGCTGGCCCCCCAAGGATGTTTGACCAACAGCCGCCCCCATTCCTGTTGGGCTTGGGCCAAAAACCGGGGCAACCACTGGGGGTCGTCCACCACTGCGGCCCGAGGGGCCAATTCCTTGGGCCTGAGGGCATGGGAGAAAAGTTTGGAGTTGAACCGGGCGGGCAAAAGGCCCGTGTCTTTGCCCGCCAGCCGCTCCATGCTGGGGCTCCATCCCCAAGGGACCAATTCCAGCCCTCCCAGGTCCATCCCTTGTAGGTCTTGGCCAACCCGGTTGGTTTCTTGTGCCGGGATCACCCACCATTTGGGCACAAACCCCAGCCGCTCCGCCAAGGGAGCGACCAAGGCGGGGTCGGGCTCTTCATAAACTGCCAAAAAGTCTCCCGGCTCCAACAGCGGCCAAAGCAGCAGCGCTTGGCGGTTGAGCAGGTGCCAAGGCAGGCGGTGCCGGGCCGGTTGCACTTGGGCCCCGGCCAGTTCAAATTCAAAGTCGTAGTTGTAGGCGAACAGACGGCTCATGGACCCGCCGGCTTGGGACGGAGGCTGGACCAGATCGCCTCGAAGACCGGCTCTACGGCCAGACTGGCCATACAGTCCGAGGTGGCCTGGCCTTTGACCGGACAGGCCCCCAGCTGGCAACACCGTTTGGCTGTGCAGGGCAAGTCCGGGGTGAAAATTTGGCCCTGGGCTTGGTAAGGAGCCCAACGGGTGGCAGATTGGACCAAAATGGGCGGGTAAAAGCTGACCAACGGCACCCCCGCCGCTCCGGCCACATGGGTCGGTCCGGTCGAGGGGCCAACAAAGCCACGGGCAAACCGACAGAGCAGCCCCAATTCCCTGAGGCCCAAACGGTCCACCAGACCAAAGACTTGGGGCTGAAACCTCTGGGGTATCCCTTGGACCAGACGGTCCACCAGGAGCGCCTCTTGTGCCCCCATTCCGGTCAAGACCACCCTCAACCCCCGCTCGACCATCCGGCCCAAAAGCTCCCCATAGTGAGACTCCGGCCAATTGAGCGCCGAGCCGGACATGCCCGGATGCACCACCACATACCCTTGGGTTGGGTCCAGCCGGGGCAAGAGTTCCTGCAATCGGCCCAAAAACCCTTGCTCCTCCAGTTCCGTAAAGTAAAGCTTGGGTTTGGGCCGGTTGGAGCCGTCATAGCCCAGGGGCCGCAAGAGGTCTAGGTTGTAGTCCGCTTCGTTTTGCACTGACCGGCTGCGTTTTTGCAGCACCGGATAGTTGTAATAAAACAACATTTTAGGTTTCGAGAGTGGCCCGATCCGCACCGGAATCTCTTGCAGCCGGGGCAGCAGGCCCAAGGCGGCAGGGTCGTTGACCAAGGCCAGGATGGCCCCAAAGTCGGCGGCCTTGATCTCCTCCAGCACCTCCTTGGTCCGCTGTGGCTGGTACAAGATGACCTGGGAGACAAAGGGGTTGTTCTCCAGCAAAGGAGCGGTCAGAGGGCGGCACAAGACCGAAACCTTGAGCCCCAACCGGTTGCCTAACACCTCAAAAACCGGCAGGCTGGAGACAAAATCCCCGATCCGGTCGGTCCGGCAGACCAAGATTTTTTGGGGAGCTTCCTTTACGCTGCGATACCACAAGGTGCCAACCATGCCCAATGGGGTGAAAAAAATTTTGGTGGTCCGGTTTTCCTCTCTGGGAGACCTGATCCTGACCACCCCCTTTTACCGGGAACTGAAACGGTTGTTCCCCAAAGCCCAGGTGGACCTTTTGACCTCCCGGACCTTTGCCCCCCTTTTTGAGGGCAACCCGCACCTGACCCAGGTTTGGGAGTTTGACCGCAAGGACTCCGCCCAGCTGGACCTTTGGGCCCGTCAAATCAAGGCCCAGGACTACGACTTGGCCTTTGACCTACACCGGTCCCTCCGCAGCCGCCTTTTGCTCTTCAAGGCTTTTGGAGCCTTCAGCCCCAAGGTCAAAAAGATCGACAAACGGAGCCTCAACCGGAATCTGCTCTTGGCCTTCAAGATCAACCGGTTCCAAGGCCCCCAGGCCCAGCGGCGGGCCTACCTCAAACTTTTGGAGCCCTTGGCCCAGGGGCTCAAGTTGCAAGGACACACCGAGCTTTTCCCCAGCCCACAAGCCCAAACCAAAGCCAAGGCCATCCTGGCCCAAACGGGCCTTGAAGGCAAGCCTCTGGTCGCCCTGGGGCCTTCCGCCTCCTTTGGGCTCAAATGTTGGCCCAAGGAATCTTTTTTGGAGTTGGGGTTGGAGCTGGCAGAACGGGGTTTTGGGCTGGTGGCCTTGGGCGGTCCGGGGGACCTGGAGCCCCCGTGGCTGGAAGAGGCTTCCCAAGGGAAGATCAAGGATCTGAGCGGAAAACTGGACTTCCTGGAAAGTGCCGCCCTGCTGTCCCAGGCGACGTTGGCGGTGAGCAACGATTCGGCGATCGTCCATTTCAGCGAGGCGGTGGGCCGTCCGGTCTTGGCCCTGTTTGGCCCTACGGTCCAAGAATTTGGTTTTGCACCGTTTTTGCCCCAAAGTTTGGTGGTCGAACGGGATCTGCCCTGCCGCCCTTGCAGCCGAAACGGCAAGGGAAAGTGCCGGATCAAGGACACCCAAGCTTGCCTGGTAGGCCTTTCGGCCCGGCAGGTTGGGGAGTTGGCTTTGGAGCGGTTGGGCTAAAGCTGGGTGGATTCGATCTCGTTGACCAGAGCGTCAAAAAGCATGATCACATCGTTGTTGACGTTACGCAGCCTTCCGCAGAGGATCTTGACGATCACCCGGGTGACCGGCAGGGCAATCTCGGGGTGTTTGTCCCCCAATTCCAAAAAGGCCTTGCGGTCGATCACATAAGTCAGGCAGTCCTCTAAAACCATGATTGAGGCGGAGCGCAGGTCGTTGTCCATCAAGGCGACTTCGCCAAAAAAGACGTTGAACTGGCTTTTGAGGTCCACGATGGTGTATTCCTCTTTGTTCTTGGTGTTTTTGAGCACCCTGACCGCACCGTCCACCAGGATGAACAGTTCCTCCCCCATGTCCCCTTCATGGAAGATGTATTGCCCCGCCTGGAAGCGCCTGGGGGTGACAAAATGGGCAATGGTGGCAATTTTTGCTTCATCGGTGGCCAAGTCCTTGAACAACGAAAAGTCTTTGAGTCGCTGGATGTCGATGCTGTGTTCCATGGTTTCCCTTCAACGGAAAAAATTAAGCAAAAAAAGCGGCATAGCCGACTGAGTTTTTTCTTCCGCCGGTCCGGGCGGAGTTGTCGTATTCCTTAAACACCAAAGGACCCAGGCCAAAGTGCCGGATCAACCTCAAGGCTACCAGGATCGGCAAGGCACCGCAGATGGTGGCCCCAGTTTGCTCCAGCAGGTTCTCAAAGCCCCGGATGTCCAGCGCTGCAATGCGGTCGATCGCTTCCTTGTCCAAAGCCGGGCCGTCTTTGTACCCTTGGGGCCTGGGGTCAAAACCAAAGCTGGGGCCAACATGGCAAAAGTCGGAACTGATCACCCACAAGGTGTTGGGCTCCACAAAGGGCTCCAGGGCAACCGCCAGCGTTTGGGCCTGTTCTGGTCCGCCTGAAAGCAGCAGGGGCAAAATCCTCGCTTGGGGGCAAAGCAAGCCCAAAAAAGGCAACATCACCTCCAGGCAGTGTTCCGGCTTGTGGTAGGCCGTCTCAACCAAAGGCCAAGGCTGGGGCCGGGTCACCTGGAATTCGCCCAAGGGACTTTGCCAAACCTGATCCAAAGTCGCCGCTGCCCCTTCAAACCAAAAATGGTGGGAAGGGCCCAGCAGCATCACCCGTTCATAATTTTCTCCTTCAATCTCCTTGAAGGCGCTGGCCGCCACTTGACCCGAATATTCGTACCCGGCATGGGGCACCACCAAGACCTGGGGCCGTTTGGCGCTCTTTTTGGGCCGATTGGCCAGCAGGGCTTTTACCTGTGCCTCCAGCACCTCAGCTTGGGCCGGGTAAAAACTACCGGCAACCGCAGGACTACGGCTTAACTTCATCGGTTTTGCCTTCCTCGCCCCCCATCAGTTTGAGCAGGTAACCTGCCACCCCGACCGAACAAACCTGCGGCCAAGCGATGCACTTGGTGTAGCCGACCCTTTTCCCGTCCGGGTCGTACACATAAGAGTAGGTGGGGGTCCAAAAATAGGTTCCCACCACTTGGTTGTCCTTGTCAAAAATCTGTCCCTTGTGGGCGTAGCCGACCAAGGTTTGGCTGGCATCGGCATTAACCATATGGATCCGGGCCCAGCCCTTTTCCACCAGAATCCCGACCTTGCCGATCGGTTTGTCATTCAGGTCGTAGAGTTCCACGAATTGGGGGTAAACCTTGGCCCTGGCGGCTTCCTGGCCATTGCCGTCAAACACCTTACCGGTCAAAGGGAAGGGTCCGGGGGGCAGGTGCTCGTCCAGGACCTGGGCCGAAAGTGCGGTGGTCCACAACAACAAGACCAAGACCAGTGAGCGGTACATCGCCCCTCTATTCTGGAACAATCACCACCCTTTGCCCGGGATGGACCGACTGGTGCCCTTTGGGCAGATCGTTCAGGGTTTTGCCGGTGTGCATGTAATAAACCGGGTCCGTCCGCTGGAAAAAATCCTTGGGGTCCCCATGGATCAACCCCCCACCTACGTCCACAAAGACGGCATCATAGGTGTGGCCCAAAAATCTTCCGTCCACCTGGGCTTTGCGCACCTTGTCCATCACCCCCGCTTCCACCAGTTTTTCCACCCCGGAGTTGGAGAGCTGGTCCCCGGAGACAAACAGCCGCTTGGGTTGGCCCTTCTTTTGGGGCACTTCCAAACGGAGCCCCAAGGCGGGGATTGAATGGACCGAATAAAAAACCTCCAAGGTTGCCCCAAAAAGGTCAAAGGGCTGGTCGGCATAAAGGGGGACAAATTCGTAATGGGACAAGGCTTCCTTGTAGCCGCAGTTGAGCAGGGCCATCACCTTGACCAACATGGATTCAAAGATCTCCGGGCTGGTGTATATCTTCAGCCTCCGACCGGCAGTCAAGGTTTCGGCCACTTCCAGGTGGTCTTCATGGACATGGGAGACAAAAATCCCTTCGATGTCGTCAAGGTGTAGGCCCACCGCTTGGAGGTGCAGCCGCAGGTAGGAAGGGCAATCCCAGAGGAACCATTTGCCTTGCAACCGGAGCAGGAGCCCGTTGGCCGGACGCAAAGGGTCGAACCCTTCACTGGTGCCCAGCAGCCGTAGGTTGAATGCGGAGAGGGACTTTTTTTCCTTGGCCGTAACCAGCACCGGGGTCAGTTCATAAACCGGCAATTGGGGGTCTTCACTGACCAGATCACAGCTGTGCTCGTTGCCATTGGACCGGCAGGAAAAGCTGTCGGGACCCAGACGTTTGACCCAGACCGCCGGTTGGTCGTCCACGGCCGGAAAAACCTCCCGGTCATCACCAACGTTCAGGGGAATGAAGTCCACCAGTTCCCTGACCTTCAAGGTATGGCCGTCTTTGCCCTTGAGGGCGAGCCGTTCGGTTTCCTTGGCCCAGGCGGAAACCTTGGTCTGGTCCAAAAAGGCCGGGAGCCCCAGACGTTTTTCCGAGCCCAAAGCCTCTTCCAAAGAAGGGCCGGTCAGGGTCACCCGCAACATCTCCTCCAGTTTGGAGAGCAACGAAGTTTCGCCCAAGACCTTGAACTTTTTGCCCTGCGCCAGCCCTTGCTGGATGAACAAAAAATGGTAAAAGGGGAATTCCAGACAGACCTGGGAAGAAGAGCCTCGCAACAGGGTTCCAGGAAGAACCACCGTGTTGGGCATGGGGTAATGTTGCGCCAAAAGGGCCTTGAGCACCTCGGGGGGGCAACCGATCAGGATTCCGCCCAAAGCGGTGCTGTAGAGCACCGAACCGGGCATCAGACGGAATTCGGTGATCACGGGAAACAGGCTATTCATCGATCCCCCTTTCTCTGCGGGATTGGGCACGGTTGGTGGTTTTGGCTGCCTTTAAAGCAAAGACCGTACCAGGAACCATGTTCAAGCAAGGTAGAGCGGACAGGGCTGCGGTTTTTTAGGGGGAAACGAATTGCCTTCAACCCAAAACTCCGCTAAACGTGGCAGATCAACCAAAAATCTACCCTGCTCCGCTGATGAAAAAATTTTACCCCTTTCTGCTTCTCGCCGGGATTGCCCTTTGGCTCCCCTTGGGCAACCTCCTTTTGGCCCAACAAAACTTTGTCCCCCTCAAAGACGGGGAATACGAGGTCGAACAAGCCCCCCGACCGACCATCGAAGATGCGGTGATTTCGGGCCGGTTTGAGATGACCTACCTTTCCCAACGCAATTCCTTTTTGGGCAACCGCACAGAGTCCGGGCGAGCGGTCCAGGACTTTGAACTGGGTTTTCGCTCAAACCTGCATGATCATATCTCGATCAATGCACTTTTGGCCAACTATTCCATACTCATAGGGGATCAACCCGAGGGCTACCATTCGGCAAACCCCTTAGAACAAGGGGACTCCAGCACCGACACCGGGATGAACCTGATCTTCAAGGAAGCCTATCTGGAGTACGACCACAACCCCAATGCGGTTTTGAAAATCGGCCAGCACAGCTTTGCGGTGGCCGACAAAATGGGTTTGGTTTACAAAGGGGTCTCCAACGGGTTCAGCCAGACCTGCCGGGTCGGGACTTGGTGCTACTATTTTGGGGCGGCCAAGCTCAACAAGGGGATCAACGACAACCTGATGTTCGCCCAACTGACCTACCCGGTTTACGAAAACGGGCAGGAAATCTTTGACCCCTTTACCGGGGCCAAAAGGCAGTCCGAAGGTTTGTACATTGAGCTGTTCCGCAACTTTTACCGAGGCGAGGAAATCCCCCTGGCCAACTACGGCGGACGCACTGGCGGCGGGTCCTTGTACCACCTGGCGGACAGTTCGGGCCGGTTGATTTATTTTGACAACCACAAGACCGAATACTTCGGCACCAACCTCAGCTGGGTCTTGCCTGCCTTTCGGTTCGACCTCAACTACATCGCCCTGGCCGGGGACCGAGACTACTGGGCCGGAGCCCTGGGCAGCGCCGACCGGTCCCTGATCGCTCGGAGGCACCAGACCGGGACCTTGTGGTACAGCCGCAACACCTACTACCCGGCGGCAGACTGGAAATTGAGCTTTGACTACCTCCAGTCTTCGGGACAAAAACGCCAAAGTGCCTCGGAAACCTACTACGCTTCGGACCGGACCGACTATGTAGAGGTCCAAAAGGGTTATTTCGGGGAGGCCCAGGTTTACTTCCAAGGGCTGCAAAACACCGGGAACAGCCACAGCGTCTCCAACCTGACCTTCCGCCAGTACGGGCTCAACTACCGACACCCGGTCCAAAAGTGGGGGCTCGACTTCGCCTTTTACCAATTCTACCGTACCGCCGGAGTTTTCAACCAATCCGGGGAAGTGGTGGACCGGATCGGCCAGGAATTGGACATCCGCTACGGGATCGAGTTCGACAAAAATCTGGTCTTCAAGTTCGGCTACGGGGCCTTCCGCCCCCAAGGTGCCTACAGCAACAACGACAACCTTGCCCCCACCAAGATGGACCTGTTCTCCGCCTTTGGGGCCCAGTTGGCCTATCATTTTTAACCCAGGAGTTCCCGATGATGGTTTCAAAGTCCAAAGCCCTGTTTGCCCAAGCCAAGACCCTGATCCCCGGCGGTGTCAACAGCCCGGTGCGGGCCTTTCGTTCGGTCGGTGGGGAGCCCTTGTTCATCGACCGTGGGGCCGGGTCCAGGCTTTGGGATGTGGACGGCAACGAGTTTATCGACTATGTCGGGTCCTGGGGTCCCTTGGTCCTGGGCCATGCCCACCCCGAGGTGTTAGCCGCATTGGCCGAAACCATGAAAAAGGGCCTCAGCTTTGGGGCCCCCATTGAAATGGAGATTGAGCTAGCCCGGTGGATCAACCGGCTGGTGCCCAGCATGGAAATGGTGCGGATGGTCAGCTCGGGCACCGAAGCCACCATGAGCGCCATTCGGGTGGCCCGGGGCTTTACCGGCCGGGACAAGATCATCAAGTTCACCGGCTGTTACCACGGCCATGCCGATTACCTCTTGGTCAAAGCCGGTTCAGGGGCGACCACCCTGGGCGCACCGGACAGCCCCGGCGTACCCGAAGCCTTTGCCGCCTTGACGCTGCTCTGCCAGTACAACAACTTGGCCGCCGTCCAAGAGATGGTCGAAAGCAACTCGGGCGAGGTGGCGGCGATCATCGTCGAGCCGGTTGCGGGCAACATGGGGGTCGTAGCTCCGGGCCCCGGATTTTTGCAGGGATTACGGGAGTTGTGTGACAAGGAAGGGATTCTGTTGATTTTCGACGAAGTGATGACCGGCTTTCGGGTCTCCAAAGGAGGAGCCCAGGAGCTTTTCCACGTGGAGCCCGACCTGACCACTTTGGGCAAGGTGATCGGCGGCGGGATGCCGGTGGGTGCTTATGGCGGCAGGAGGGACATCATGTCCCAGGTTTCCCCTGCGGGCAACATCTACCAAGCCGGGACCCTGAGCGGCAACCCCATGGCCATGGCGGCGGGAATCGCCACCCTCAAGGTTTTGGACCGACCCGGTTTTTATGAAGACCTGGTCCAAAAAACCACCTGGCTCAAAAACGAGATGCAAGAGGCCCTGACCAAAAAAGGGGTGCCCCATTCGATCACTTCCGTGGGCAGCATGTTCGGCTTTTATTTTGCCAAGGAGAAGGTGGACAGCTATGAAACCGCCCTCAAGTGCGACGCTGCCTTGTATGGCAAGTATTTCCGGGAGATGTTGATCCGAGGGATTTACATGGCCCCGTCTGCCTACGAAGCGGCCTTTATGTCCGCCGCCCACAGCGAAGCGGACCTGGAAAAAACCGCCCTGGCCTTCAAGGAAAGCCTCAACCAGATCCTTTGACCGGGAGGCCCTCAAAAAAGTTGGGGGAAGCGCCGATTCCCCCTGGAGCCGCTGCGGGCCGGTCCCGGTTTGGGCCGCACCGGCTTTTGCTTTACGGTTTGGGTAAAAAGCACTAGTCTGCTCCCTGAAAGATCAAGCCACCTTTGGAGAAAGTCTCATGTCCTGGTTCAAACGGATCGCCCCCAAGCTCCTTTCCACCGAGCCAAAAAAGAACATCCCGGCCGGGATTTGGATCAAATGCCCCGAATGCGGCGAGACCCTTTACTCCAAGGACCTGGATAAAAACCTGAAGGTCTGCCTCAACTGTAGCTACCACTTTCGGCTCACCGCCGAAGAACGGATTGCTTCCTTGGTGGACGACGGCACCTGGACCGAACTGTTTTCCGGCATCCTGCCCAAGGACCCGTTGCAGTTTACCGACTCCAAAAAGTACAAAGACCGCCTTAAGGCGGCGACCACCAAAACCAAGCTCGAAGAGGCGATCACCTGCGGAGAGGGAAGGATGATGGGCCAACGGGTGGCCATGTCGGTCTTTAACTTCCGGTTTATGGGCGGCTCCATGGGCTCGGTGGTGGGGGAAAAGATCACCCGGACCATCGAATATGCCTTGGCCGAAAAACTCCCGGTGATCATCGTTTCCTCTTCCGGCGGAGCGAGGATGCAAGAGGGGGCGCTTTCGTTGATGCAAATGGCCAAGACTTCGGCGGCCTTGTACCAACTGGCCCAAGCCAAACTGCCCTACGTTTCCCTGATGACCGACCCAACCACCGGCGGAGTCTCGGCCAGTTTCGCCATGCTGGGGGACATCAACATCGCCGAGAAAGGGGCGCTGATCGGCTTCGCCGGACCTAGAGTGATCCAACAAACCATTGGCCAGCAGCTCCCCGCCGGGTTCCAGCGAGCCGAGTTCCTCTTGGAACACGGGGCGGTGGACTTGGTCTTGGACCGCCGGGAACTGAAGGGCCAGATTGCCAACCTGTTGGGCATTATGTTGCCCAGAGGTTAACCGACCAAAGTCTCAACCAACCCCACAAACTGGGCTTGGGCCTTGGCGGCTTCAAAGGCAACGGGGATATTCCCCTGCACCTTGGGGGATTGGGCGGCTTGGACAATGGCCTGGGCCATTTGTTCGGGGCTGGTCGGGTCAAAATAAACCGGATAGTCCCCGCCGATTTCGGGCAGGGAACTGGTGTTGGAGCAGGCGATCGGCACTCCCACGGCCTGGGCCTCCAAGACAGGGAAACCGAACCCTTCCAAGAGCGAGGGATAAACCACAGCATCCACGGTCCCATAAAGCCCCACCAAAACCGGCAGCTCCAAAAAGCCGACCCCTGCCAAACGTCCCAGTTCCTTTAGCCTAGCCAGCCCCGGCACTGCTTTGAGGTACGAATCCAGGTTCCCGGTCAGGACCAACACATACTCCGGCCCTAAGCCCAAGACTACTTCCGCCAGTAGCGCCAAGTTTTTCCGAGCTTCCAGTCCGCCAGGGTACAGCAATAACCTTTGGCTTCCATAGGTCCGGCGCAGTTCCTCTAAAAGCGTATGGGGACGGGGAGCCTCACTCCATATTGGCCCCAGGCTGTTGGGGATCACCTCAATTTTTTCCTCCGGCAGGTCCAAAAACCGGATCAGGTCGTTTTTGCTGGCCTGGGAAACAGTGACCACCTTTTGGGCCCACCGGGCGTTCCGTTTGGCGATCCACTGGTAGTAGGCAACCAAGGGAGCCTTGTAGAACTGGGGGAACCGGAAGTAGAGGCAGTCGTGGATGGTGATGACCGTGGGCAGTTTTTTGGGCAAAAGCAGGTCGTAGTAGGGGCTGTAAAACAGGTCCAACCCTTTGGGGCTGAAGTGCCGGGGAAAGCTGGTCAGGTTGTACAGGTACCCGGCATAAGGATGGTTGAGGGGCAGTTCGATGTCCCGGCAGACCAATTTGGGCACTTTGAGCCGCAGGTTGCCCCGGTTCGGGCCAAATCCGTGGCACTCCCAGTCCGGGTGGGCGGCAAACAGCGCCTCCACCCAAGGAGCGGTAGAGTTGAAGATCCCCCCTTGGTAGAGTGCATAATTTTTTGTGTCGATCCCGATTCGCTTGTCCATAAGAGCAAAATACAAAACCAACCGACCTTTGGGAATAGGGCTCTTGAAAGACCGGGTTTTGTCCTCTATCTTAGGGCTTCACCGTTTTTCCATCCCCAGGGGCAGATGTACGGACAAATCAAGTTTTTGGAAGGCAAAATTGCCGACAAGGCCGCCAAGATCAGCGGGGTCAAAGCCGAACTGGCCAAGGTGATCGTCGGCCAAGCGGCCATGGTGGACGGACTTTTGGTTGGGCTGTTCACCGGCGGGCATGTGCTTCTTGAAGGGCTGCCGGGTTTGGCCAAAACCCTGACCGTCAAAGCGCTCTCCCAAGTGGTGGCGTTGCAGTTTTCCAGGATTCAATTCACCCCCGACATGTTGCCCGCCGATCTGGTGGGCACCATGATTTTTAACCCCAAGGACGGCAGCTTCAGCCCCCGCAAGGGGCCGGTCTTCTCCAATCTGGTCTTGGCCGACGAAATCAACCGGGCCCCGGCCAAGGTGCAGTCGGCGCTGCTCGAAGTGATGCAGGAAAAGCAGGTCACCTTGGGGTCCCAAAGCTACGCCTTGGAAGAGCCCTTTCTGGTCCTGGCCACCCAAAACCCGATCGAACAGGAAGGCACCTACCCCTTGCCCGAAGCCCAGGTGGACCGCTTTATGATGAAGCTGAAAGTCGGCTACCCCACCCGGGAAGAGGAGCGGGAGATTTTAAACCGGGTCACCGGGTTCCGTGAACCTTTGCCTTTGGCCAAAATTTTGGAAAAAGAGGAGATCTTGGAGATTCGAGGGCTGATCGAACAGGTTTACCTGGACGAGAAGATCAAGGAATACATCGTGGACTTGGTTTTTGCCACCCGTGAACCCCAAACCGTTGGCCTTGGCTCTTTGAGCCCCCTGATCGAAATGGGAGCCAGCCCTCGGGCCAGCATTACCCTGGCCATCGCCGCCAAGGCACTGGCGCTGTTTAACGGCAAAGGGTTTGTCACCCCCCAAGAGGTCAAGCAAGTGGCCCCCGAGGTCTTGCGACACCGGATCTTGGCCAGCTACGAAGCAGAGGCCGAGTCGGTGAGTACCGACGAGATGATCGGCCAGATTCTAGGCAAAGTGAAGGTCCCCTAAGCCCCCACCAACCTATGGCCCCTCCCCCCTCCAAACCCACCGAACCTCGCCTTGAAGCGGAACTGTTCAAGCGGGTCAAGGCAGTCCAGCTGACCAGCCGCAAACGGGTCAACGACCACTTGGCCGGAGAATACCAAAGCGCCTTCCGGGGCCGGGGCATGGAGTTCGACCAAGTCCGGGAATACAGCCCCGGAGACGACCCCAAGTACATTGACTGGATGGTCAGCGCCCGGATGGGCCACCCCTACATCAAAACCTTCATTGAGGAACGGGAACTGTCGGTGTTTTTTGTCATCGACGGTTCCGGCTCCTCCGGTTTTGGGTTGGGGACCAAAACCCGGTTTGACTTGGCCGTGGAGTTGTTCGCCGCCTTGGGCCTCTCGGGGATGCGCAAAAACGATTCCCTGGGGTTGTTGGTGTTTACCGACCAAGTAGAGTTGTTTGTTCCACCCAAAAAGGGGCGCAAACATTTTTTGCGGTTGATCCGAGAACTGCTCCACTTCACCCCCCAGTCCAAGGGGACCCACATCGGGACCGCCTTGGAGTACTGCAACAAAGCGCTCAAACGAAGAGGGGTGTTGTTTTTGGTCAGCGACTTTTTGGACCCCCACAACTACGCCAAACCGCTGCGCCACCTGGCCAAAAAACAAGACCTGGTGGTGATCGAAACGGGGGAGCCGGTGCCCCTGGAGTTGAGCGGGCTGGGGCTGATCGAGGTAGAAGGGCTGGAGTCGGGGAGCCGAGAATTGCTCGACTTGGTTAACCTCGCCCCCCAGGGACCGGAAAACCGAAAAAAGTCCTTCACTCTCCTGGGTGCCGACTACCTCCAGGTCAAGGAAACCGACGACCTGGACCAAAAGTTGGAGGGCTTTTTCCGCCAACGGGCCCGGCGGCGATGAAAACCCTGTTTTGGTTTCTGGCCTTTTGTGGTTTTTCCTTGCCCCTGTTGGCCTTGGAGCTGTCCGTCTCGCTCGGCCATCCGCACCTGCCCTTTGAAACGCCCCAGGTCTGGTCGGTGAGCGCCCGTTATGGCCCCGAGGTTCGGGACTTGGAACTGGTGCCCCCGGCCAAGCTGCCCTTGGTGGTGATTGGCCCGGACAAAACCTTGGGTTACGAAAACGGGACCTTCCAGACCACCTGGACCTTCACCTTGAGCCCGGTCCGGCCAGGGACCGTCCAGCTTCCCAGCCCGGTGGTCCGTTACCTGGAACGGGGCACCCCAAAATCCCAATCGGGGCCTGCCTTGGAGTATGAGGTCGCCGCTCCGGCCCAGCCTGGGGCACCCGCCCTGTTGCCGCCTTTGGAACCGGGGCTTCGTTGGGGCTGGGTGGTGGCGGGCTTGGGGCTCTCTTTGGTCTTGGCCCTGCCCCTGGGCTGGTGGCTGCGCCGCCCCCAAAAGGTGGTCTTGCCTCCCCCGGTCAGCCCCGAAACACTGGCCTTGGCCCGGCTTCAGGAACTGGAAAACCGGTTTAACCCCCAGGACCTCAAGGGCTTCCACGTAGAGTTGAGTTTGCTGCTCAAGACGTACCTGACCGGGAAGTACGGCCTGCCTGTCTGGGGGCAAACGACCGAGGAGTTTTTGTGGTCTGCCCGTCGCTCTACCCTTTTGAGCCCCTCCGTCCGCCAGGGGCTGGACCGGTATTTTCACCTGAGCGACCAAGTCAAATTCGCCGCCTATGACCCCGGACCGGCCTTAAGCCTAGCGGCCCTAGAGGAAATGCGGGCCTGGATCGCCAAGGAGGCCCATGGAGTTTAGGGATTGGCCTTGGGGGCTGATGTTTTTTACGGTTTACCTGGGGCTCTTTTTGTGGGGGCTCCGTCGGCCCCAAGGTCCGGCGCTCAAGCTGGCCGATCCTTCGGCTTTAAGAAGCGCCAAACCCAGCCGCAAGGTCCGGGCGGCCCAAACCCTGCCCTGGCTGAGGCTGGTCGCAGTGGCCCTGGTGGCCTTGAGCCTCGCCCGGCCCCAGGTGATGGAACAGGCGGTCAAGACCCAAACCGAAGGGGTAGCCATTTTGATGGTCCTAGACCGCAGCAGTTCGATGCTCGACCCGATGCTTTATGAAGGCCAGGAAATGCCCCGGTTGCAGGTGGTCAAACAGGTCTTTGGGGATTTTATCTTGGGCACCCCCAAGGGCCTGCCCGGCAGGGGTGCGGACCTGATCGGGCTGATGACCTTTTCGGGTTTTGTGGACGAAATCTCCCCTTTGACCCGAGACCACCAAAGTTTGGTCCACTTTGCCCAGGGGCTCCAGGTGGCCCAGCGGTACGAAGACGGGACCATGATCGGCGATGCCATTGCCCAATCCACCTTGCGGATGATCGCCTACCAGGGCATGCTGGGACATGAGGGGAAAGGGGAGCGGGAGCTAAAGTCCAAGATACTGATCCTGCTGACCGACGGTCAACAAACCCCCGGTGGGACCGACCCCTTGGAGGCTGCCAAAACCGCCGCCGCTAACGGCATCAAGCTTTACAGCATCGCCATTGTCGGGGAGCCGCCCCAGTTTGGCGGGTTGGGCAGCTTTTTTCGGTTGAACAACCCCTTTTTGGACACCAGCATGATCGAAGAGGCGGCCCGGATCACCGGGGGAGCCTTTTTTAAGGCCACCACCGGCGAATCGCTGCGCAAGGTTTACCAAGAGATCGACCGGTTGGAAAAAAGCCAATTCGAGGAACGGCAGGTGACCTACAAGGAGCGGTTTGCTTGGTTTTTGGTCCCCGCTTTGGGCTTGTTGCTGCTGGAATTTATCCTTTCTTTTGGACCGCTGAGAAAACTGCCTTGACCGGCCACGAGGGTTTTGATGGTACAAATTTTGGTGATCGGTTTGGGTGGGGCCCTGGGCACGGTGGCCCGGTTTCTCCTGACCAACTGGGCAAACCGCCTTTTTCCCACCGCCTTCGTGGCGCTGGGGACGCTCCTGGTCAACGGCCTGGGCTGTCTTTTGATCGGCCTGATCGCTGCCTTGTTCCAAGCCAGGGGAATGGCCGGGTCGGCAGGATGGATGTTTTTGATCACCGGGGTACTGGGAGGGCTGACCACCTTTTCAACCTTTGGGCTGGAGAGTTTTTATTTTTTTAAGGCCGGCATGACGCTCAACGGCATCGCCAATCTGGTGGCCCAGTTGGTCTTGGGCCTTTTGATGGTTTACGCTGGAGACCGGTTGGGACGGATTTGGTTATGAACCCCTGGTTTCGGTTTTTTGAGCCCCAATGGGGCCTTTGGCTGCTCTTGCTGCCTCTGCTGGCTTACTTTGGCTACAAGAATCACCAAAAGGGGTTTTTGGTCCTGCAGAGGCACTTTAGCCCCACGCTCCTGGCCAAGTTGCTCCCCCACCGGACCCACCCTCTGGAACGGTTTGGCTGGCCGGTGTTGGTGCTGGCCTTGGGGATTTTTGCCTTGATGCGTCCCCAAGGGGAACCTACCCCCAAGCTGGCCCAAAAAAAGGGCCGGGATCTGGTGATTCTGCTCGACCTTTCCAAAAGCATGCTCGCCGAAGACCTCCGGCCCAACCGGCTGGAACGGGCCAAAGGGATGATCGAAGAGCTGGTTTTGGCTTTGGGGGGGGAGCGGATTGCGCTCCTGGGCTTTGCCGGGGAGGTGAAGCTTTTGTGCCCCTTGACCTTGGACTACACCTTTTTTAACTCCGCCTTGTCCCAGGCGAACCCCAACCAGATCAGGCTGGGCGGCACCCAAACCGGGGCGGCCCTTTCCCAGGCCTTGGAGATGTTGTTTTTTGACCCTACCACCCAAGGCCGGGAGATTTTATTGATCACCGACGGAGAGGACCACCAGTCCGACCCCCTGGGGGCGGCAAAGCTGGCCGCCCAAAAGGGGGTGAGGGTCCACACCTTGGGCCTGGGCGACCCCAAAGGGGCACCCATCCCCACCCAGGACGGTCCCTTGACCTTCCAAGGCCAAGTGGTGCTAACCAAGCTGGATGAAGGGACCTTACGGGAAATCGCCAAGCTCACCGGCGGTTATTACATCCCCGCCCAAACCAAACAGGTTGACATGGCCGAGTTGTACCGGAAATTCCTGGCCCGAGACGGGGTGGAAAAGGGAGCGGGGGAAGAGGTCTGGGTTTGGCAGGAATGGTTTTTGTGGTTCCTCTGGCCGATGGGGTTTTTGCTCTGCTGGCCGGTCCTCAAACCTCTGGAAAGGGCTTTACTTCGCTCCCCAAAGGTACGAAGCTGAAAAAACTTTTTCCACCCACATTTCTCCTACAAGGAACACTATGTCCCGGATCACCTTGGGCCTTTGTTTGGCCTTGGTCTTAAGCGCACCCAGCGCTTGGGCCAAAACCCCACTGACCACCGAAACCGCAAAGGTCAGCTACCTGTTGGGCCTCCAGTTTGGCACCAACCTGACCCGCCAAGGGGTGGAGCTTGACTTGGCCGCCATTGCCGAAGGTCTGCAAGACGGCACCAAAGGGGTCAAACCACAACTTTCCGAAGAAGAAGCCGCCAAGGTGATGAACGATTTCCGGCAAAAACTGACCGCCAAAATGGAAGCCCAAAGGAGCAAGATGGCTGGGGAAAATCAGAAGTCCGGACAAGCCTTTTTGGACAAAAACAAAAAAGAGGCGGGCGTAAAGGTGACCAAAAGCGGGCTCCAGTACAAGGTTTTGACCGAAGGCAAAGGGGCCAAGCCGAAGACCGACTCCAAGGTCAAGGTCCACTACGAAGGCAAGTTGACCGATGGGACCCTGTTCGACTCCAGCTACAAGCGGGGTGAACCGGCGGTCTTCCCGGTCACCGGGGTGATCCCCGGTTGGACCGAGGCCTTGGGCATGATGTCGGTCGGCTCCAAGTGGCACCTGGTGATCCCCGCCGAATTGGCTTATGGCGACCGGGGCATGGGCGGAGCAATCCCCCCCAACTCGGTGTTGACGTTTGACGTGGAGCTGTTGGGGATCGAGTAACCATGCAGGCGGTGGGAGTCTTGGGTTACGGGTATCTGGGGGCCAGGGTGCTGGCTGCAGGTCCCTGTGGTCCGGGCTCCTTTGCCGCCTCCAGAGGCGAGAAGCCCCAGGGCCTACCCGTCCCTTGGGTGCCCTTCGATTGGGCCGAACCAAACACCTGGGACCACCTCCCCCAAGAGGCCCAGGGTTTGGTGTTGACCATCCCGCCAGTTCATCCTGACCTGAAGGCGGAACAGGCCCGACTGGAAACCTGGGGAGCCTGGATGTCCAAGCACCGGCCCCGGTTGGGTCGGTTGGTGTATCTCTCCTCTACTGCGGTTTACCCCAACCAGCCGGGGCTTTTTGACGAAACCTGGGCCATTGCCCCACAAAGTGAAAAGGGCCAGTTGCGGTTGCTCAGCGAGCAGGTGCTGGCCCGTTTTTTTGACCTCAAGGTGATCCGTCCGGCGGCGATCTACGGGCCGGACCGGAGCATCTTGGAGCGGATGAGGCAAGGCTTGCCGGTGCCTGCAGACTCGGGGCCGGTGTACCGGATCCATGTCGAAGACCTCGCCCGGATCTGTTGGGCCGCTTTGGAGCAGTCCGACTTCCCCTCGCCGATCAATGCGTTGGACCTGAAACCTGCCAGCAGTTTGGAGGTGGCCCAGTGGGTCCACCAACGGCACCCGGAGTTGGTCCCCAAACTGGAAGAAGGCTACTTGGCCCGCCGTGGTTTTGCAGTCCACCCAGAACGGAAGCTCTCCAACCAACGGCTGTTGGAAACTCAGTTTACCTTTGTTTACCCCAGTTACCAAGAAGGAATGAACCAGTGAACAGCCCTGCCCCTGCGGTCTTGCAAGCCCTCGAAGCCCTAAGCGCCAAGTACCCCTCGGTGCCAATGGAGGCCATCCTCAAGCAGGACCTCTTGCGCCTGGGCGTAGGGTTTTCCGAGGACAGCTTGAGAATCGCCACCGGGTTCAAACCAAAGGATTATTTTATCTTCAGTTTTGACCTGAGTACCTTGGAGGACCTGGAAAAAGCCGGGGCGCATCTCCTCAAGGCCCCCGAAGAGGTCCGGTTTTTTGGCGGCCCCTACCTTTTGCAACCGACCATCTTCAACGTCCGGCTCAGCCCTACCAGCCCCTACCAAGTGGGGATCGGCGAAGGGAAGTTGCAGTTGTTTTTGGGCCAGGTTCAACTGGCGGAAGTGGAGTACCACCCGGTCCCGCCCTTTTACCAAAGCCCTTTGCAGAGCGGCAAAAAAATCAGCGAGATTGCCCCGGTGCTGGAATGGGGTTATCTGGTTTACCTGACCCTTTACCGGCTCTGCCAATACTGGGGCAAAGACGAAGAATGCCAGTTTTGCGACATCAACGAAAATTACCGGCAACAAAAAAAGGCAGGCCGGGAATACACCGGGGTCAAGGACCTGAGCGACATCTTGGAGGCCTTGGAGACCATCAACCGACTCGACACGGCCAAGACCACCCAAGCGATCACCTTGACCGGCGGCAGCATCACCGGCCTTTTGAACCACAAAACCGAGCTGGACTTTTACCTGGATTATGCCCGGCCCATTTTTGAACGGTTTGGGGACCGGTGGATCTTAAAAGCCGTTGTGGAGGCCTTTGAGAAGGCCGATTGCCAACGGCTTTACACCGAAGGCGGGGTGCGAATTTACCACCCCAACTATGAGGTCTGGGACCAGGAACTGTTCAAACGACTTTGCCCCGGCAAGGAGCGGTTTGTTGGCTACAACCGCTGGATGCGCCGGATTGTAGAGTCCGCCGAGGTTTTTGGCCCCGACCATGTAATCCCCAACTTTGTGGGCGGCGTAGAAATGGCGGCCCCCTACGGATTTGGAACGGTGGAAGCCGCCGTAGAATCCACCGTTTTGGGGCTGGAGTTCTTTATGTCCAAAGGCATCCTGCCCCGGTTCACCACCTGGTGCCCCGAACCCTTGAGCGCCTTGGGCTCCCAGCCCCCACCACCGTTGGAGTATTTTGTTTATTTGCTCAAACGGTACAAAGAATGTTTCACCCACTATGGCCTCAAAGTCCCCCCCGGCTACGGCCAAGCCGGACTGGGCAAAGCGGTTTTTTCGGTCTCGGCGTTTATGGATGTTTTGGCCCCTTGAGCCTTTGTCCCAGGTAACCCTGGCGACTTCGCCCGGGGTGCTACAAAAAAAGCGACCTTTTCCCTGAAGCGCCTCCTTTGCCCTTGGGGCTGGATTTTCTTTCCCCGTTGGGGTAGCCTGCCCTTTCAAAAAAGTTTTTATTCCCCAACCCCTAAAAAACCCCTGCCTGCCCCATGTCCGAGCCCAAAGAGGCCCAACTGACCCCGATGCTCAAGCACTTCTACCAGACCAAGGAAGCGGTCGGGGAAGCGATCTTGTTTTACCGGATGGGGGATTTTTACGAGATGTTTGGGGAAGATGCGGTGGCCGCTTCCAAGGTCCTGCAGATCCAACTGACCACTCGGGGCAAAGGGACCACAAATGCGGTTCCTATGTGCGGGGTGCCGGTCCATGCCTACCAAGCCTACGTCAACAAGCTGACCAAAGCGGGGCTCAAAGTCGCCATTTGTGAACAGATGGAAGACCCGGCCTTGGCCAAAGGGCTGGTCAAGCGGGAAGTGGTCCGGGTGATCACCCCCGGCACGATCTTGGCTGAAGACCTCTTGGAACCAGGGAAAAATCAGTTCCTCCTGAGCCTCACCTTGGATTCCCACAAAAAGCTGCTGGGCTTAGCCTTTGCGGACCTCACCACCGGGGAATTGGAGCTGGAGGAGATTGAGGTCCAAGGGGGGTACGGGGCCTTTTTGGAGCGGTTCCAGCTCTACCGGCCCAAAGAAATCCTGTTCCCCAAAGCCCACCGGGGAGAAGACTTTTATGGCCCCCTGGTCGAACGGCTGCTGCAAAAGCCTCCGCACCTGGAGCCCTTTGACCGCTACCATTTTGAGCCAGAACCGGCGGTCAAGGTACTGACCCAGCACTTTGGGGTACTCAGCCTCGACGGGTTTGGACTGGGCGGTTTGAGCGCCGGGCTTTGTGCGGCCGGGGCACTGCTCGCCTACCTCAAGGAGACCCAAAAAGAATCGCTGGCCCACTTCCAGAGCATCAGAAGGCTCAACCCCCAAAAGACCATGCTGCTCGATGAGGCCACGGTGGCCAACCTGGAGCTGTTTGAATCCCAAGATGGTTCGGTGCAAAACAGTCTCCTGGGGCTCTTGGACCTGAACAAAACCCCGATGGGCTCTCGGCTCTTGCGCCGGTGGATCGGTTCGCCGCTCTTGGAGTTGGGGGCGATCACACGGCGGTTGGACCGAGTCTCCGCTTTTGTTTCCCAGGTGCCCTTGACCCAAGAGCTACGTCTAAGCCTCAAGGAGATTGGGGACCTGGAGCGGACCTTGGCCCGAATCAGCCTCAGTGGTTGTACTGTCCAAGACCTGATCCGGCTCAAACGAGGCTTGGCCCCCCTGGAGGGGATCAAGGCGCTGCTGGGCAAGGCCCAAGGCAGCGGCCTGGAGAAATACACCCAGCCCTTTGACAGTCTGGCCGACCTTTTCCACCTCTTGGACTGCCAACTGGTTGAATCGGCCAGCGGGGTCAAGTTAACCGAAGGGGGCTACATCGCCCCTGGGGTGGACGAGCAATTGGACCGGCTTCGAGGGCTGGCCCGAGACGGGAAGCAGTTGATCGCCAATCTGGAAGCCAAGGAACGGCGGGAAACCGGGATCGGCAGCCTCAAAATCTCTTACAACCGGGTCTTCGGTTATTACCTGGAGGTCACCAAGGCCACCAAGGGCCAAGTGCCGGACCGTTACCTACGCAAACAGACCCTAGCGGGCAGCGAGCGATACAGTACCCCGGAGTTGGCCGAACTTGAAGAAAGCCTGCTCGGTGCGGACGACGAAGCCAAGGCCCTGGAGATGAGGATTTTTGGGGAGCTGCGGGCCAAGGTCATCGCCCAAGCGGGCCGCATCCAAGCCATGTCTCGGCTGCTCGCCCAGTTGGATGTGCTGTCCAGTCTGGCCCAGGTGGCCAGGGAGCGGAACTATGTCCGCCCTGAATTTAACCTGGACCCAAACGAACGGGTGATGTTCCTCTCCCAAGCGAGGCACCCGGTAATCGAGGCGATTTTGACCGACCAGCCTTTTATCGCCAACGACCTGGAACTGAACGGGCAGACCGACTGGATCCACATCTTGACCGGCCCCAACATGGGCGGCAAATCCACCTACATGCGCCAAGCGGCCCTGATCGCCTTGATGGCCCAGATGGGAAGTTTTGTTCCAGCCAAACAGGCCAGGCTGCCGTTGTTCGACCGGATTTTTACCCGCGTGGGCGCTTCGGACAGCTTGACCCGTGGCCAATCCACCTTCATGGTGGAGATGACCGAAGCAGCCAGCATCCTCAACAACGCCAGCCGCACCAGTCTGGTGATCTTGGATGAAATTGGCCGGGGGACCAGCACCTTGGACGGGATCAGTTTGGCCTGGGCGATTGTCGAGCACCTGCACCGACTCGGGGCCTTGACCCTGTTTGCCACCCACTACCACGAGCTGGTCCGGCTTGAAGAGGAGCTCAAGGGGGTCAGCAACGCCAAGGTGGTGGTCAAGGAAGAAGGGGAGAAGATTGTCTTTTTAAAGAAAGTGGTTGCCGGACAGGCAGACAAAAGTTACGGCATTCATGTGGCGGAGCTTGCAGGACTGCCCCGTTCGGTGCTCTCTTTGGCCAAGGGGATCTTGAACCGGCTCGAATATGCCCAAGCCCGGCTGGCCGACTCTCTGGACCGTAACCCCAGCCTGGAGCTGGAATCAAAGGCGGAACCGGTGAACCAACAGATCAGTTTTGCCCCGGTCGAAGCTCCCTGGGTTGAGGAACTTCGGTCCTTTGACCTCAACCACAAAACGCCCCTAGAGGCGTTGCAACTGGTCCATCGATTGCAGCAAAAGCTATAGATGAGAGTTTTTTGGGTCGCCTTTCTGCTGTTTCTCTTGGCCCCCGGTTTGGGTCTGGCCGAGTTGCGGGCAGACTCGGTGGAACGGGACTACCAAAGGGCGGCCCAGGACTTTTACCGGCTTTACCGGCCCGGCCCCTTCCGGGAGCGGGCGGACAACTTCTTAAAAACCATTGCCAAGTTTGAGGCCATCGCCGCCGATCACCCTGGCCACAAGCATGCACCCCAGGCGCTCTACAACAATGGGAAGCTCTACCATTCCTTGTACAAGTGGAGCCACAACGACCGGTACCTGGACCAAGCGATCCAGGCCTACCGCAAGTTGGTGATCAGTTACCCCCAAGAGAAAATCGCCGACGATGCCCAATTTGAGATCGGCCTGATCTTTGAGGAATACAAGGACCAACCCTCCCAAGCCTCGGTGGAATACCAAAAGGTCATCGACCTTTTCCCCAAAGGGGACTTCGCCCCGATTGCCCGCAAAAAATTGGAACAATTGGGACCTCCGACCCAAGACCTGCGGCTGGCCGCCCCCAGCCCCCAACCTCCGGCCAACCCGCCTCCGGTGGTGCCGCCCCCCCCCGCAAGCGCCCTGCGCCCCGGCGACCTGACCCAAGCGAGGTACGGCGGCCTGAGTGAAAAGGAAGAGCAGCAGAAGAAGAAAAAAAGTCTGGTCGCCAACGTGGAATACTGGTCCAACTCCGACTGGTCCCGGTTGGTGATCAACGTAGCCGACCCGGTCCGCTTTAAGTATCAGGTGCTCAAGGAAGACAAGGCCCAAGGCAAGGGCAGGCGGATGTACCTGGACCTGGACAAGAGTTTTTTGCCCCGCAAGTTCAAGGACCGGATTGCCGCCGAAGACGGATTGATCAAACAAGCCAGAATCGCCCAGTTCGACAAGGATACGGTCCGGGTGGTACTGGATCTGGCCAGCTTGGACCGGATTCGGGTTTATCCTTTTGAGTCCCCAGACCAATACAAGATCATCGTGGACATCTTGGGTTCCGAGGCCATTGCCGACAGTCCCGGTCCGGCTGCGGAAACCGCTCCCGCCACCCCGGTGGCGACGGCCCCGGCACCGGCACTACCGGCCAAAAACGGACCGCTCAACGGCACGGCCCCCTCCAAGGCGGACGTGGAGGCAACCACCCTTTCTCGGGCCCTGGGGCTCAAGGTCAGCCGGGTCATCCTCGACCCCGGACATGGCGGCAGGGACCCCGGAGCCATGGCCTTCGGGCTCAAGGAAAAGGACTTGGTCCTGGAGTTGGCCCTGGAACTACGTAAAATCCTCCAGCAAAAAAACCCGGAAGTGGAAGTGATGATGACCCGGGAGACCGACAAGTTTATCCCGCTGGAAGCTCGGACCGCCTTTGCCAACAAAAACCAAGGGGATATTTTTGTATCCATCCACCTCAATGCCCACCGCAAAAGCAGCGTCAGCGGCATTGAGACCTACTACTTGAACTTGACCACCGATGCCTACGCCCTTTCCTTGGCGGCCAAGGAAAACCAAACCAGCCTCAAGTCCATACGGCACTTGCAAGGGCTATTGCACGACCTGATGACCCATTCCAAGATCCAGGAATCCACCCAACTGGCCAAACTGATCCAAGACGGGGCGGTCAACCAAGCCCGGTCTTCCAACCGGATCCAGCTGCGCTCCCTGGGGGTCAAGCAGGCTCCCTTTTTCGTGCTTTTGGGGGCCAGAATGCCCAGCATCCTGGTGGAGGCCGGATTCATCACCAACAAAACCGAAAACGACCTGTTGCGAGACCCGAAGTACCGGAAGATCCTGGCCTTGGGAATCTACCAGGGACTCTTTTCTTACATGGACCGAACTTGAAACGAAGCACCTTTTTTCTCTTCTGCCTGGGGCTCGGTTTGAGCTCCTGCTCGGCGACCTTGACCTCCGAACAGATCTCCAAAACGGCGGAACGACACTTTGAAGAAACCAAAGGACTGGCGGGGACCCTGCAAAACCGTGATTTTTTAGGACTTTCAGCCGGATTTTTTGTGCTGCTCAACCACAAGGAAGTGCCCGAGGACGTAAAGGCCCCCATGGAAGCAAAAGTATTTGCCGCAGTGGAGCAGATGGGCTTTTTCCCGGTGCTCCTGCGCAACGAAGACCTGAATACAAGGCTCCAGGAAGACCGGCAGATGCGGGTCAATTCGGAGATCTACCTGGACAGCCTGACCAACGTGGCGGTTTCGGACAAGGACTTGGCCAACCCCTTGGGCCAGTACCTCAACGTGGACGACCTTTTGGTCTTTCATGTTTCCTTGTGGCCTTGCCCGACCTGCTCAAACAAGAGTACCTTGAGGTTGAAGTTGCGTCTGGTGGACGCTTCTTCGGGCTTGATCCTCTGGACCGCCGGAGTGGAGCAGGAGCTGTTTGACTACGAACTGGGGGCCGCACCAGAGATTGCGTTGGAGTTGGCCAACAACCTGACCCAACTTTTTGACGAGCGGTTCAAGGTCAAGTGGCACAAAGCGAGGTTTGCCAATTTAGCCAAAGGATAACCATGCTCAAAAGGCTGGACCAACGGTTGCGGGAGCTTGCCTTCGGGGTGGAGGAGGAAAGGGAGATTCCCACCGAGGTCGAGGGCAACCCCCTTTCCTTGTACCTCAAGGTTTACCAGCGGCAACACCGGATGATCTTTATCCTCTACCGGGGTCTGTTGCTGGCCTTTGGGACCTTGGTGGTGGTGGTCAGCTTTCTGATTGATGCCTCCTTGGAGCCCTCCCAAGCTCCCTCCTGGGCTCCTTATGCCCTGGGTCTGGTTGACTTGGCCCTGACCTTTGGTTTTTTTAAGGCCCTCTTGGAACTTAAAAAATACAAGGCCAAAAACGCCGAACTGCTGGCCCTGGTCTTGGAACACCTGGAGCGGGACCTGCAAAAGTTAGAGCGGATCAAGGCCGAACAGGCCCAAATGATGGCCAAAAAAAAGAAGTTCAAGCTCCTGCTGGGCGAGCCCAAACCCCAAGCTTCGGTCGGCTGGGACCACAAACTTTGCCCCAAGTGCGGCCAGGAGACCGACTTGGTGGAAGAGGTATGCCCCCAGTGTTTGTACCTTTTTGGCCCCCTCATCTACAGCTAGCCTCTGTTGATCCCCTAACCCCGACCTTGGCAATGGCACCCCAATGATCTCTGCAACCGGCTACGGCAAAGCCCAGGGCACCTCCGTTCGGATTGTTGGGGGGCTCGACTGGCTGTTGGTTTGGCTGGTGGGGCTCTACTCCGTGCTCTACCCCCCCTTTGTCTCCCATGTATGGTTTGAGTCCCTGTACCGTCTGACCGTCGAGGGTTTGCTGCTGGCCTTCCTTACCCTGGTTTATCTGGGCACCCGTGGGGGACGGTTTGCGGTGACCTTCCTGACCGCTCTGGTCTTGGTCTCACTGTATGGGATGTTCAGCGGGGAAGCGTTGGCCCAGGTCTTTTCCTTCCTCAACAAGTTGTTGTTCCTGATGTTGCTCTACCGGGTGGCAAGGGACCGGCCCCGGTTTGCCCGGTATCTGCGCCAGGGGTGGGTCTGGTTTTGGGTGCTGACCTTTTTGTTGGCTCTGACGGCTTTTACGACCAAGTTTTTGGGCCTGCTCCGCTTTGGCCCCTTCCCCTTCCCGGTCCATTACCCCTACCAGTTCCACCCTCTGCTGGGGAACCTGTTGGACAAAAACCTGGGCGGGGTGATGTTTCCCAGGGTCTGCGGCTTTTTTGACGAGCCGGGGCTGTTGGCCTTTTTTGCCGGGCTCAACTTCTACATTGGCCCCAGGCTGTTTGAAAGCAAGATTCGAGGCCGGTGGTTTTCGGTCTTGGCGTTGGCGGCGGGGTTGACGACCTTGTCTTATACCCTGTTCATTTTTTTGGCGGTTTGGTTTGTGCTGAAGGTCACCAAACTTTTGGACTACAAGGTTGAATTCACCTTGCTCCTGCTGGGGATCGGGCTGGTTTCGGTGTTGACCTTTGTTTTGCTGGTCCAGAACATCGACCTGCTGCCCAACAGCTCGGGAATCGACCGGCTCAAGCGGATGCTTCATGTTTGGGAAGAATACAAGGCGCTGAACTTTTACCAGATCCTTTTTGGCACCGGGATCTTGCCCCTAAAAGCCATCCTTTCGGGCGGGGCCAATGCCGGACTGTTACAGGTCTTCATTGCCCGTGGGCTGTTGCTTTCCCTCTTTTTCTTTGGTGTAATCCTCAAGCTCCTGGACCAAAGAAAAACCCTGACCCTCTATGTCCTTTATTTCTCCCTGGCCTTCGACTTTTTTTGGTACCCCTTGTTTTTGACCGGTCTGGTGGTCAGCTTTTTTGCGGTCCCCCCGTTGAGCGCCCAACCCAAGCCCGGTTCGCCTCTGACCCCAAGGTTTTAGCGCCCCCTTTGGGCCAGGGTTTGACTGCCTTTGTAGCCCTTCCCACGAAGGGTTTGTGCGGATTACCCATTTCCTTTCCTGGCAAAAGGTGAGACAATCGGAGCCCTGAGGTAGGCTTTGGGAGGCGGTCGTTTGGCCCTTTGGGGCTTAAACTCCCCATTAAAAATTTTGCGCCCCGGTGGCCCGGTGCCGGTTGCAGGTCCAATGGTTGTATGAATCCCCAAAAAAACAAATTGCTTTTGGTTTATCCTCACATGGGGCTTTCGGGGAATTTTGTCCGCCATGCCCCTCTGAGCCTGCTTTACACCTCCATTGAGGTGATCGAAGCCGGGTATGGGGTGGAACTCCTGGACAACCGGCTCCACCTGCAAGACTGGAAGGAAGTGTTGGCCCAAAAGTTGGCCGATCCTTCCCTGCTTGCGGTTGGGGTCAGCGTAATGACCGGAAAACCGATCTTGAACGCCATCGAGGTCAGCGAGTTTGCCAAGGAAAAGCGCCCGGACCTGCCGGTGATTTGGGGCGGCCCCCATCCGACCTTTTACCCCGAAACCCCCTTCACCTTTACCCCGGCCTGCGACTATGTCATCAGCGGCTATGGTTCCAAACCCTTGGCCCTGTTGACCCAAGCCTTGGCCCAAGGGACCCGGCCCGACCAGATTGCCGGGCTTTACCTCAAACAGGACGGCCAACTGCGGTCCTGGCCCCCAGCCAAGCAGTTTGAATACATCAACTACAAGAAGATCCCCTACCACCTGATCCCCGACTATGGCCGGTACGGACAGTTGGAGGACATGGGGTTCATCTTTTCCATGTACAGCGTTTACGGCTGCCCCTACAAATGCACCTTTTGCAGCACCCCGGCGGCGCTGCAGGGCTACGCCCGCAAGTGGGAGCGGGTGGACGTGGTGGAAGTGGTGGACCACATCCAGTTTTTGGTGGACCGGTACCAAGCCTCCTACATTTATTTTATCGACGACGACTCCTTTGTGAACCTCCAGCATGTGGAGTCGATCATCGACGAGATCAGCCGCCGGGGCCTCAAGGTTCGCCTGGGCTTTCGGGGTGCGAGGATCAACGAAATCAAAAAGATGTCCGATGACTTTTTGAGCAAGTTGGCCAACGCCGGTACCAACATCCTGCACATCGGAGCCGAAAGCGGCAGCAACCAAATGCTGGAGCTGTTCAAAAAAAACTGCACCGTCGAAGACATCATCGAATGCAACCAGAAATTGGCCCGACACAAGGAGATCACGGCGGGGTACAACTTTATCGTAGGGATCCCCGGCGAAACCCTGACCGACCTCAAACAGACCCGGGACTTGATCTTACGGCTGATTGAAGACAACCCCAGGGCCATCATCTTCACCCCCAACCGGTTCCGCCCGCTGCCGGGCACCGAGCTGTTCGACTATGCCTCGGCCAACTGGAAATTCACCCCTCCCTCTTCGGTGGGCCAATGGGTGGAAGTGGAAGTGGAGGGGAACTACCGAGCCCCTTGGGAAACCCAAGAAACCCGAGAGTTTTGCAACCTCTTGGTGTTGGGGTCCTACTTTATCGACCAAAAAATCTTTAAGGTCACCAGCGGAAAAAACGCCATGTACCGGATCTTGCGGTTGTTCAGTTGGGCCTACAGCCCCTTTTCCAACCTCCGGTTCCGCCGGGGGTGGTACCAATTTTACTGGGAGTTTTTTTTCTACCAAAAGGCTCCCTTGTTGCTGCGACTTCTTTCCAAATAAAATGACCGAAACTTCCCCTCAACCTTTGGGCTGGTGCCCGTCCAATCGACCTTCGGTGCCTCTTAGGGGCTGGGTCCTTCGTCCCCGGACTTGGGCTTTGGGCTTTGTGGCCGGGCTCTGGTGGACCCTTTGCCCCACATCCGCCGGGGCCGAGCCGAGTTGGTCCTACCTGAGCGCCAAAAGTGCCGCCGAGCAAACCCAACTGAGCGGTTTGCTACAATCGGCCGGAGTCCCTCTGGGACCCAACCCAACCGCCTCCGAAGACTTTCGGATTTACCCAAGGTTTACCGGCCCTGTTCCGGTGCTGGAGTTCGTCAGGCATTCCTCCTCTACCTACTACCTCCGGGTCCATGGGGCCAAACAAAGCTTCCCGTTAGTCTTTCTGGCCTCCTACCACCACCACTGGAAGGTCTATTTCCGCCCCCGCACGGCCCAGCGCCCGCCCGAGCTGCAGAAAGAAGAGTACAAGGTCCTCGAAGGCAACCAAGTGGGGCAGGCCAACTGGAAGGAACTTCAGGCAATGCTCGCCAAGGGTTGGGTCAGCGACCTGGGGGACCTGAGCCCCAAACAACGGCCCCTGTACGACTACCGGCAAGGGGAGGTGGAAAAAAGGACGGAAGACTACCAGGTGGACTTTATCTCCAAACCTTTTTACAATAGCCTGCAAAACAACAATCTTACACCCCCGGCTTGGTACTCCTTGATCGGAGCCCAACCTTGGTTTGGGGAAAGCCACGGCAAATACGGGGAGTTCGGGAACTTTTGGTGGATCGACCTGGAAGCCCTCAAAAAGGCAGGACTGCTGGAGGGGACCCCGGAAGCAGGCTACGAGTTTGATCTGGTGCTCGAATTTTTGCCCCAACGGTATTATTTCCTGGGCAGTCTAGCGAGCGGATTTTTCCTGCTCGCCGGTCTGGCCTATTTGGTATGGGACCGCAGAAAAAAACCTTCGCCCTAAAAACGGTTCACAGCCTTGACCTCAGCGGCCAAGGCCACAACAAGAATTTCCCGGAAATCAAAGATGGTTCCACAAAAACCGACCACAAAGATCGCTTTGTTTCTCTTGGTCCTGGCCAACGGCTTGTTTTTTCTCTTTTGGGACATCCACAACTTTCCTCCCCTGGAAAACGGAGAGGCGGTCCTGGGCTTGGCGACCGAACTTTTTTACCAAGCTTACAGAGCCCACCTGGACTTTGGCCCCTATATGATCCAGCGGTGGTCCCAAATGGCGCTGGGGCCTAACCTGCCCATGCACACCGCCTACCTGATCCCCGACCTTTACCCCTTGCAGACCCTCTGGCTGGGGGCCGCATTTTGGCTCTTTGGGGCCAATGCCTTTGCCATCCATTTTTCCGCTGCAGTTTTGTCCCTGGCCTTTTTGGCGGTACTTTACAAGACAGTAGCCCGAATCTCGGGGACCCAATCGGCCCTCTTGGCAACCTTGTTTGCCAGCCAGTCCTTGGTCCTGCTGCTCTTGGGCCGAACCGTGTTTACCCCAACTGTTTTTGGAGCGCTCTTTGGAGCCTTGACCTTGGGGGCTTTTTTTAGGGGATACAGCCAAAAACGTCCGGTTTATTTCCTTTGGGGCGGCTTGGCCTACGGGTTTGCACTGCTCAATTGTTACCCTTCGGTGTTTGTGTTCCCGTTGATTCTGCTGGTTTGGTTGGTTTGGGACAGTGGGAGTTTAACTTTTTTAAAGGGAAAATACCTCTGGCTGGGGGCCTTGCTGGCTCTTGGGGTGTTTGTGCTGGGCTCCATCCTTTTTTCCGCCGCCTTGACCCCTAACCCCTGGGGCAATCTAATCCAAACCTATGCCTACTACCTGGACCGGGGCACCGATGAAAACCCGGTCGCCAAGGGAGCCGCCTTTTTGTGGAACAATCCCCTGATGTCGCTCCGGGTCCTCTTTTGGTCGATGCCCCCCTATCCGGCTCCCTTTGGCACCGACATGCCCAACTTTACATTGGTCGGGGCAACCCAGCTCCAACGGGTCCTGTTGCCCTTTTTCCTGTTGGGCCTGGGTCGGGCCTTTGTTCGCCGCAGTTCAGCCGACAAACTTTGGTTCACTTGGTTCTGGGTGTCTTGGACGGTATTTGCCTTTTTGATCACCTATGAGATCCGTTACTTTGTGGTGGTCCTTCCGGCCCTGTATGCCCTTTGTGTCGAGGGGATGCTCTTGGCCGCAGGTTGGTTGGAACAGAAGTGGACTGCCCTGGGCCGAGGGCGAGGACTGTGGCTGTTGGCCGGGCTAGTCTTTGGGATCAGCAGCCTGATGACCTACAAAAATTATTATGTAGACTACCGGCAGGACGATGCCAACCTTTGGGGAGCTATCCACAGCGAAGTGTTGGCCCAAGAGGTGCTTAAAGCCGGTCCGCCGGAGCAGGTGTTGGTGGTGCTGGGCCACTCGACCTTGATCCCCAATGCCCCGCTGTTTTTCCTGACCCACGGAGAATACAGGGTCCATTCCTGGGCGGGGTTGTTAGGGGCCAAAGAGTACCAACTCTCGGAAATGCGGTTATGGGAACAGGAGCAGTTTGACCGGGGAGTACAAAAAATCCTTTACCTCTTTTCCCTGGACCAAGCGGGGGCAAAGATTCCCGGCAAACCTGCCAACTACGGCAACGACTACGATGATCTGCTCCGCTTTGCCCAACTCCACCCCAAGTTGGAACCGGTTCGGATCAATTATACCTCCAGGGGGATCCCGCTCCAGGCGGTGTATGTCGTGAACGCCTCCCTAACCCAAGAGTCCACCTGGATTCCTCTGGGCACCGAGCCCTTGGTCCAAACCTTCCGTTTCCCCTTCCCGGCCCTGGAGGCGGTGGAACTGGAGTTGCGTCAGGACGGGCTTGCCACGGGCAACGTCACCGCCGAAGTTCTGGCCTTGGACCCGGCCAATCCTATGGGTGGGGCAACCCAGGTTTTAGGTAAGGCCAGCGTCAACCCAAGCGGAAAAGTGCGGTTGGAGTTTTCTGGCCTCAAAATGGACCCCCGTGGATTTTATGGTCTGGCGCTCCAAGCCAAAGGGGAAGGTGTGTTCGTCAAACAGTCTCCCTGCCGTTGTTCCCAAGGCAGCCAAGCCTACCAATCGGCTCGGCCCGGCTCCGGGACGGCTCCCGCCTTGCTGGAAGAGACCTATGACTGGCGACTGGTGCCAGCTTCAACCGTATGGGTGCCAACCCCCAAGGCCCAAATCCTGGATTTGGCGGCCAACGGGGCTTCTGAGGAGGTCAAACTCCTGGTTTCCCAAGCCCAACTGGAAAGCGGTGGTGCCGAAGGGCTGGGGTTGTTTGTGGCCGGAGACTGGAGCTGGTTTGCCCCCAACTCCCCTAACCCGGCCAGCTTGACCTTTGAACTTCGCGGCCAAAAAGAGATGAAGACCTTGGCCTTTACCAGCTTCCCCAGGGTCCACAACGACCCGGAGATGGTCAACTTTATAGGGATCAGCATTTCGACCAACGGGACCCAATTCCGTTCTATGGGCCGTTTGGCCAGCGATGGGCGAGGCATTTGGACGGGAATTTACGAGCGGGAGCTGTCCGGGCAAACCGCCGTGACCGGAAAGCGGTTGTGGGTGCGGTTTGATTTTTCCGGGGAAAACAGCCAGCTCTGGGCGGTCAAAACCAACCCGCTCACCTTGAAGGTGGACTTTGTCCAGCCCTAGCGGCATGGACCCAAGGCCACCGCTGGACCGGCATCCATGAACAGCCCCAAGGGGTTTGGCCGCCGGGAACCTACCGGTGGCCGGACTTAAGGATAGGCATCGTATTTGATCAGGTCCGCCATGACCTCATTGGGACCCGAGATACTTTGCAGGGAGATCTCCATGTTGATCTTGGGAATCCCCACTACGGCGATGTCCGCTTCGGCGATGGTGGCCGCATGGATGAACTTGGTAGCGGTGATCAGGTAAAAATCAAACTTCCCTGGGCTCCAAGAAACGATGTACCTGGTACTGGCGGCAAAGTCATCGTTCCAGGGAATGGCCACGGTTTTGGCTTGGCCTTGGTTGACCAAAAACACATACAACCCCGGTCCTTTGTCACCGCTGTAAAGCCTATAACCTGCGGCATACCCTTCGGCTGGGTCCCCAAAGCCAATGAACTTGTCGTTGCCCGGTTCCGCTTTTCCCAACCCGCACCAACGACATTCAAACTGCCCAAAGTTCAGCCGTTTTAACAGCCAAACCATTTCCTGGTTTTTGAGGATCAGCTTGCCATTGTCCAAATAGTCCGTGACCCCGTGGCTGGTCCGGGCTCGCTTTTCGGTACGTAGGGTGACCTTTCCGTTTTGGTTGTCCCCCCAAACATCCTGGCGGTAGTCCACCAAATCGTCCCACAAAAAAAGTACCCTTTGGTACTGGACCATCACCTTGGGGAAGTACCGGTCTTTGTTGGGAAACTCGGCCCCATCTTCGGTCATTGCGTCCCAAGCGAATCCAACTGATGTGAAAGATAATCCAAAAAACAGCAATAGCCCCAATAGCAACCTAACAGCATACGACTGATTCATGATAATCTCCGTAAGCACTAAAGTAGTACCTCTTACCTGGACAGGTTTCCCGTCCTTTTAGAATAAAGTGGACTCCATTGTCCAGTTTTTGAGGTTCACCTTAGGCCAACTCCAAATTTTGTTCGAAAATTTCGTTCCGTTATAAAATGAGGCGGAGTGGATTTTTAGTTTTACTGGGACGTAGTCAAAAGGTCTTCCTTATTCATTTTTTTCGGCTTAATCAAAAGGTATGGAAGTCCACCAATGGAACCTACCAAGAGCACCATACAAAAATATAGATTGAATAAATCGGCCCCCATTTTTCCGCCAAACATGTGATACAAATAGTCATATGACACATGCCCTATCCCCGCCCCGGCGGGAGTTAACGGCAAAATCGTTGCCAACTCACCAATCGGCACGACAAACATATGTACAGAAAAAGGAAGAGATTGCCTAGTGAGTAGTTGATATCCAACAGTCATGACAAAAACAAAAATAACTTGAGTGAGTATTGATAACCCCATGGCTATCGACAAAACACCCCACTTGCCCTTATATGCTCGTAGGGCCAAAGCAATCTGGATCAAATGGCTTCCGATTATGGGAACCCTCGCCAGTATCACGATAAATTGGTCTATCTCAGAAAGGGGTAAGACAAAAATAGATATTGTGAAAATCCCACAAAAAGAACAGAAGCCAACGGTCCATACAGTATAATAAATTATTGGATTTATATTCAATTCTTCGGGTAACCAAAGAACCCCTGCAAGAAACGACAAAATCACCCCGAAAAAACCCAAAAAGCGGTCAAGTATAACCGACATCACTAGAGGTACGGTTTGTGAGGTCTTTTCCTTTTCTTTTAAGATATACAGGCTACGAATAGCGTCCTGTGCTATCGTCCCAGGCATTGAAATATTGAAGAAAAAGCTGATCATGGTGATCGCAAGCACCCGCCTGAACATCAAATGGATAGAGAGGCTTTTTAGCAAAACCCACCACCGAACCGCATTGAGCCCCAACATACCCAGTGCCACGTTCGCAAACATTAAACCAAAAAACAGAGGCATTTCTGTAAAAAGAAACAGCTTTCCTGGATTTAGGTGGCCCGAGTAAATCAAGTACCCCAAAATCAACCCCAGAAACAGGAATTTTGCTACTAGCCGTAGTATTGTTCTCATCAAGCCTAAGCCTTGAGCTGCTTGAGCATTAATTGGATCTGATCTTCTATTCTTACCTTAGGTAATTGAAATTGATCAAAACCTATCCCGTCTCGGGGTTCTGCAATGCTACCTATATTTGCCAAACCTACCCAAGGTAGCTTAGGTAACAAATTGGCTGCGATCATTACCTTGGCAAGGATTTTTATGGGCCCCAAGGGGACGGGTATGATTTTTGCCGACCTAGGTAGACCTTCGGCTAAGAGTTTCAAAACATGGTGAAGCTCATAATATCGGAAGCAGTTAATTAAAAGCGCTTCTTTTTGGGGACGACACAGTAGAAATTTGATCAGGTTCCAGATATCTTGATACAACGATAGTGGCATCAAAAACCGGCCTTGCTGTGGCAAAAGCATGACCGATTTTTTCAACAATTGAGAGGTTAACTTGGAAAAGGTTGAATTTCCCTCTGGTTGGTAATCCCCCAAAATCGCTCCAAGGCGCAAAATACTGTAGTTTTCCAAACCGCTTTGAATAGATGCCTCACATTCCAATTTGGAATGCCCATACGCACCAATCGGCCCTATGGCTTGATCCGTGCTGAAAAAGATAAGTTTGATTTGAGGCCTGATTTTTAATGCTTTAATCAATGCCATAACTACAGCTTGATTACCTTGAAACAATTGTTTTGGATCGTTGGAGCGGGTGACCGCAGCGCAATGCAACACCACATCAACTGAGTCTAGTAATGTTTCAAGATTTTCCTTTCTAAGAAGGTCAGCTTGCACAAAAGGTGTTTTCAAGGCCGCAGGACCACGGGATGTCCCGACTGCTGAGAAGCCACTGTCGGTGGCACTAGCGAATATTTGCTGGCCTAAGTATCCAGAACAACCGGTAATCAATATTTTAGGTTTGCTCATCTTCAACACCTCAGTGCTTAAAAATGTTTACCAAGAGTTCCAAGCCTAACCTCACTCCGTGTTTGGTAAACCACTGCGGACGCATATAGTACCCACTAAAGGCTAGATCACGCAGCTCCAAGATATCTCCAGGAGTTGCGCCTGCAATGTCTACCACCGGCTCGTATTCGGTAAACCTTCCAAAATCATCCGTTAAGAGCAAACTTTTGTCTAAATCTTCATAATACTTGGTTCCTGGAAAGGGGGTGAGAATACAAAACTGCGCCGTAAAGGTGTTGAGCTTGCGACTATAGGCGATAGTATCCTCCATGCTTTGCTTGGTATCTTCTTGCAATCCTAAAATGTAAAAAGCCTGTACCTTGATGCCTGCCCGCTCCAATTTTTTGATTACCTTTTCTATTCGATTATTTTTAACTGATTTACGGCCACTGGCTTTGAGAATATCGCGATGTGGCGACTCAATGCCTAGGTTAACCATTTTAAATTGCGCCGCCTTTAAAAGTTCGATTAGTTCATCATCAAAATGGTCGGGGCGAGTTTCGCATCCAAATTCAATCCCTAGGTTTGCCTGAGCAATCATCTGAACCAACTCCTTGGTACCTTTCATGTCGTAACTAAACATAATATCTCGAAAAAGTACTGATTTTACACCATATTCTGTTTTCAGATGTTTCAACTCCGCTAGTACTAACTGGTTAGATCTCCGGCGCAACGGCAAGCCTTGAAGCACAAGATAGGGACAAAAATGGCATCCATAAGGACAGCCTCGGCTGGACTGAATTGTCAAAAACGGTCGCCGACTTAGCGCTGGAAAGTAACCGTATTCCCAGAGCCTGTCTTTCTCCCACTGGGGAAAGGGCAATTGATCTAGGTCCAGTTGGGGTTCAGAAACAACCCGCCCCACCAAATCTTGTTCCCCACGAAAGTGCTTCCACAACGCCCATTCTGGTTCTCCCAAGATTACAAAATCCGCAACCTCTTCAAATAGTTCTGGATTAGTCGTCGCAAAGGCATTGATAAAGCCGACTTTCGATTGAGGGAAAGCTTTCTTTATCTCTTGAGCTAAGGCAATCTCAAGCTTGTAGTGGTGGAGGCTTGAGGCGATCAAAATCCACTCTTCTCCCTGAGGCATCCCTGAATAAATTACGGCTTTTTTACCCTCTTGAGTCGCAATCGCTTTTAGATAGGCAAGAGTCAAGTTGGGAACCACAGTACTGGAACTCTTAATCTTCCCGATCACCCGGCCTATAAGACCGCCAGCTTTCATGTTGGAGCCGAAAGTACCAGTCTGATCTCTATTAGCCAATCCTTTCTCAGGGTGTCGGAAATCAATCAAGGCGTAACGGCTCATGATGGCTCCTGTAGAATGTATTGGTGGTACCATTCCACTAGGACCAAAAGGTTGATCAAATGCCATGAGAAATCAGCCCTACGGCTAACATGTCCTTTGATCAATTTTTCAACTTGCGAATATTGAATAAAACCTAGGGCTCGAATCCGGTCAGGTGACAATTTTTGGTATACCCAGGGTTGGAGTTGATTAGCGAACCAACTTGCCAGCGGTACGTGAAACCCTTTTTTTTTCATCTTCATTAAGTCCAGAGTGGAATTACGGCTCATTGCCTTGCGAAAAATCGCTTTTCCTTGAAAGCCTTTAAGTTTCAGATGCTCCGGAATCTCGAAACAGAGACGCATAAATTCGTGATCCATCATGGGGGTACGAACTTCTACGGAGTGACTCATACCCATGGTATCTGCTTGATAAAGCCCCATATTGGCCCACCACACCATCAGGTCCTGATAAGCGAATCCCTCCAATGCGGAGTACCCTTCCATGTGTCCACTTTGGGCTTGGTAGCACCAGACTGTGTCCCTATTTGCCATTTCGGGTAGCAACTGGGCCTTGTCTTCTTCTGTAAAAATAGTGCGCCAGAAATAATGCGCATATTCCGGGCTATATTTGGCACCGTCTAAGAACTTTTTCAGCTTATATTGTAACGACAACTTTTTGTGCGAAGCAGGCAATAGATTGAGCCCAGTCCGAGCTAATCCCTGCATAAACTCTGGTATTAAATTTAGGCCCCACTTATAGCGGTCCGCCAAGTATGTGGGATATCCTAGCATCAATTCATCACCTCCACCTCCTGTCAAAATAACCTTGAGATCTATGGAAGCACGTTTGGCAAGAAAGTATTGTGGAAACATAGCCGGATTTGCATGTAAATTATCGGCTTTTGCGACTATATCAGAAAAACTTTCCTGGATCATCTGGGGGGTAATCACTACTTGATGATTTTGAAAACCCAAGTCTTTAGCAAAGGCCGCACTTTGTTTGGATTCATCAAAATCAACTTCTTCAAAACCAGCCGTGTAGGTGTTGATTTCCGTTCCCGGGCGGGTTTGACGGATGCATTCCATCACCGCATTGGAATCTAATCCACTGCTTAGATATAGGCCTATCGGCACATCCGATTCTAGGCGCAAGTGTACAGCCTGAGCAAAGGACTCAAACAGACGATCCGCCCATTGATCCTCAGAAAGATGTTGGAGCCCTTTAGATTCTAACTTCCAATAGCGATTCTCTTTGATACCTTTTTTCACTGTCAGTTTTGTGGCAGGTGGAACTTGCTCAATATGTTCAAAAGCGCATTCGGTACCAGGCAGGTAGCCCAAGCTTAGAAAGTCCCAAATCGCCTGTCCGCTCGCATGACGGCCTGACAACTCAAGCAAACTCTTGATTTCAGAGGCAAAATACACCCCTTCAGAGCCAAGAAAGTAAAATAGGGGTTTTTCGCCCATTCTATCCCTTACTAGGAGAAGTTTTTGCTCCTGAAAGTCAAATAGAGCAAAAGCGAACATTCCTCGCAGCATTAGTTCAGGAGCTTCAATGCCGATGGAATATAGACTTAAAATAGCCTCGGTGTCTGAATGGGTTTTAAATTGATATCCTTTGCTCTGGGTAAATTCGCGGAGCTCTTTGTGATTGTAAATTTCACCATTAAAACTAATGGCATAACGCCCACAAGCTGATTTCATTGGTTGGTGCCCACCGGGCAGGTCAATGATTGAAAGTCGCCGGTGGCCCAACGCAAGCGCCCCTTCAATTAGACATCCTTGTCCTTCTGGCCCCCGGTGGAGCAAATGGCTCAGCATTCGTTGGAGCAGTTGCGGATCGGCGGGTCGGTCATTACTGAAATTAAAGAAACCTGCAATACCACACATCACTTAGGCCTTGAATATATTAAATATGGAATCTGGTAGCCCTGGCTTTGTCGGTATTGATCCCGCTGTAATGCAATCACTTCTTCGATCAATTGGCGATTTGCCCCAATTTGATCAGCTAGCAGGCCAGCCAAAAAAGAAAAGCCTCCGAACAGTAACAAGATGGCCGATAAAATACTGGATTGCTCATGGCCAGAAGGACTGCCCGTAAAGAAGAAATTAAGATATCGCACACCAAGCAAAAACCCCGACACTAAAGAAAGACCACCGACCAAGGAAAAGGTTTTTGCCGGGCGAAATTGAGTGGACAGGCGTAACATAATGCTGATGGATTTTACAATGTACTGCCAATTGCTTTTAAATAACCTGGATTCTCTGGTCTTGGGGTTAACAGAGATAGAGACTCCCACAATGGTAATGGAGCGCGAACCAGCCTGGATGATTGATTCCAGGGTGTAAGAAAACTGCGAAACCACATTTATTCGCAATGCTGCGTACCTGGAAAAGGCCCGGAACCCGCTAGTGGCATCAGCAATGTCTGTATTGGAAAGTTGCCGTACTATAAAGCTTCCCAAGCGTTGCAAGCACTTTTTTAAAAAAGAAAATTCTGACATCTCACTTATTGGGCGGCAGCCTATAACCATATCAGCTTTGTGCTTCAGGATGGGCTCCACAATTTTACTTATACCGCCTCCATAATATTGGTTGTCTGCATCAGTGTTAACGATGATATCTGCGTTTAAGTAGATGCAAGCATGTAATCCGGCTGAAAAAGCCCTCGCAAGGCCTTTATTATTGGGAAACGAAAGCACATGATCTACTCCTAACTCAATGGCCCTTTTTACCGTGCCATCAGTAGAACCATCGTCTATGATCAAAATTTCAATTTGATCTATCCCTGGAAGCTTTTTGGGCAAATCTTCCAATGTCTTTTGAAGGGTTTCTTCCTCATTGAGACATGGAATTTGAATGATTAGTTTCAAAGGTTCTTTTTGAATTTTAGGTTTAAACAAAGACCTTTTTACGAGGATCACACTTGGAGTTCCCAGGGGGACGCTCCTTCATCGCTGACCATGATGTATAGTAGACCGATTTGTCCAGACAACTTTACCTATGGTGCCGGTGCGGTCAAAATCGCCATCTCATCGGCCGCAACCCGGCTCCAGTCAAATTGGCCGGCAAAGGCTTGGGACAAGGCCCCCACCTGGGTGCACAAGGCCGGGTCCTCCAGCAGTTCTAGCACCTTTTGGGCAAAGGCCCCTGTGTCGGTGAAAGGGACCTGGATCATCCCTTGGGGGAAAATCTCCCGAAACACCGGCAAGTCGTAAGCCACCACCGGCAAACCGGCGGCCATTGCTTCCACCGCAGTCATCCCCCAGGACTCATAGTGGCTGGGCATCAAAAAACAACGGGACCGGTGGAGGTAACCGATTTTTTCCTCCCCTTGGCGAAAGCCCAAGTATTCTACATTCTCCACCAGCCCCAGCCGCCGAGTTTCGCTTTCCAGCCAAGCCTTCATCTCCTCACTTCCGCCGCCGATGATACCTAATTTGGCCCCTGGCCTTTGGTCCACCACTGCCCGCCAGACCAAAAGCAGGTCCGGCAGTCCCTTTTGGGGATGGAGCCGACCGATAAACAGCCCATCGAGCAAAGGCTCCGCTTGGTCCGCCGGGGCTTTGTACAAGGAGACATCTACCCCCATGGGCACCGTCTTAACGCTTTCAGGGCGGCAACCTGCCTCGACCAAGGCCTGGTTGTCCTGGTTGTTGAGCACCAGAAAAGTGCCCCCAAACCCCCGGATCAGGCCAATGGCCAGCCTTTGGGTGAAATAATACAATAGGCCCCGCAAGCTGGGCCGTTTGAGCTTCCCGGAATAATGGCCTTCATAGCCCCGCCAAGGTTTAGGGGCGACCAGAAACAGGCAGACCACCAGTTTGGCTTGGGGATTTTTGGACCGGCAGGCAAGGGCAGGCAGCAGGTCCACCAGAAAATCCGAAGGGCCGTAGATCACCTGGTAGTCCCGTGCAAAAGAGGCGAACATGCCTTTGACCATCCGGGTCAGGTAAAGGAAAAGGACGTTGCCCAGGTGTTCGCTTTCCGATTCGGTGGGGTCGGGCAGAAGTTGGTATTTCAGGCCCAGTAACCCTTGGGACTCAAAGACCCGGACCTGCCGCTTGGGCAGCAGGCAGTCCACCTGGACCCCCTGCTGGAGCCAGCGTTTGAGGATCTCGGTGGTCCGCACCTCGCTGCCGTCCCGGTTTTGGGTGTTCACCCGGCCCAGGGCGGGCATAAAAATTTTCATCCCTTTTCGCCTCGGTAGATCCGCTCCACTTGGTCGATCACCTGATCCCAATTGAGCGGTCCTTCGGCCAGCGCTCTGGCACGGGCTCCACACTGCCGGGCCAGTTCCGGGTCTTGCACCACTTTAACCAGATTCTCGGCCAAGCCCTTGGGGTCCGAAGGAGGGGACACCAACCCGGCTTCATATTCGTTGAGATACCGCTTCACCTCCCCCACGGCGTTGCTGACCACTGGCCTGCCCGAAGCAAGGTAATCCCCAAACCGCATGGGGAACCGGGCCTCTTCGATGGGGTTGTCCTCCATCGGCAGGACCAAGGCATCGGCGGCCCCCAGGTAAAAGGGCACCTGGGCAAAAGGCACCTTGCCGACCCGGACCGTACGGTGCTGCACCTTTTGGAACAGGTCTTGGTAGGCTTCGGGAATCGGGGCCTCGCCAACCAGATATAGCTTGAGTTCCGGTTCCGTCTCCAAGGCCAAGAGAAAGGCCTCCAGCATCAACTGGAGCGATTCGGTGTAGGTGTTGGCCATGGAAACCAAAATTTTGGCCTGGGGATCAATCCCCAGTTGGCGGCGGCAGGCTTGCTGGTCCAGAGGCCGAATCCCTTCGGTGTTGGCTCCGTTGGGGATCAGGGTTTTGGGGATCCGGGCAATGGCCGGATATCGTTCCGCCGCCTTTTCGATCTCGTCGCCGATCTTTTTAGAAACATAGGTAATGTGGTGGGCCGGTTGGAGGAAGTACCGTTCGTGCCAGCCCAACACCCGGCTGATCAGTCCAGCGTGGGCTTCGGCAAACCCTCCGCCCCAAAGATCGTCCCAATCAACAATCAGCCGTTTGCCCCGAAGCCGTCGAGCCGCCCAGGCGGGATAAGCGATTTGCGGCTGGGCCACCGTAAAGGCGTGGCAAACCTCGTAGTCCCCAAATAACACCTGGGCCAGGGCCGGGAGGCTGCGGGCCATTTGGCCGGAGAAATATTGGCCGTACTTAACCCTGGGCAAAGTCATGATCTTGAGCCCCTTCTCCAGCTCCTTGGTCCGAATCAGAGGATCCAAGGTACTGCCCGAGGCGCAGAGCATCAGCACCTCGTGGCCCCGGCGGGCAAGGTGCCGGGAATGGAAGAGGCAGCGGTAGTAAGTCCCGAAATTCTCCTGATTGTGGTTGAGGACCAGGACCTTCAAGCTAGGCTCTCTTGCTCATCTCTTCGTGGATCTGGGAGAGGATGTCGTTGAGGTCATACTTGAAGTTCCAGCCCGGATAATGGGCCTTGAACTTGTTGACATCACTGATCCACCAGATGTGATCTCCGACCCGGTTGGTTTCCGAATAGCTGTAGTTCATCTTTTTGCCGGTCATCTTCTCACAAACGGCAATGGCTTCCTTCATCGAACAGTTGGAATGCCTCGCCCCACCGGCGTTGTAAACCTCTCCAGGCCGTGGGTTTTGGTAGAAGTGCCAGAACATGTTGACCAAGTCCCAGGAGTGGATGTTGTCCCGTACCTGTTTGCCCTTGTAACCAAAGACGGTGTAATGGTCCCCGGTGATGGCGCACTTGACCAGATAACTCAGGAAGCCATGCAACTGGGTCCCGCTGTGTTTGGGCCCGGTCAGACAACCGCCCCGGAAAACCCCGGTTTTCATCCCAAAATAACGGCCATACTCTTGGACCACCACATCAGCGGCGACCTTGCTGGCCCCAAACAGGCTGTGTTTGGTTTGGTCGATGCTCATCAACTCGTCGATCCCATGTTTGAAGTAGGGATGGCTTTGGTCGATTTCCCAGCGGTCTTCCAACTCCACCAAAGGCAGCGAGTTGGGGGTATCCCCATAAACCTTGTTGGTGGAAGTAAAAACAAAGACCGCTCCGGGGCAATGTTTCCTGGTCATCTCCAACATCACCAAGGTGCCATTGGCGTTGACCGTAAAGTCCTTGAAGGGGTCCTTGGCGGCCCAGTCGTGGCTGGGTTGAGCGGCGGCGTGGATGATCAGGGCGATGTCCGTACCATATTCGGCAAAGATCCTATCCATCCCCTTTTCGTCCCGAATGTCGGCGTTGTAGGGCTTGAAGTTGGAGATCCGTTCGGCCAAGCGTTTTGAGTTCCAGGCGGTGGAGGCATCGGGGCCAAAAAATTCCTTGCGCATGTCGTTGTCAACACCCACCACCAGGTCAAATTTCTCGGAGAAAAATTCCACCGCTTGGCTGCCGATCAACCCGCCCGAACCGGTAACTAAAACAATCTTCATTGCAGGACTCCCGCCAAAAGGGTTTCGTTGTTTTTGATCCACAAAGCAATTTCATTAACGATCTGTTCCGGGCCGATTTGAGGCCGCCAGCCGGTAGCGGCGGTAACCTTGGAATTGTCGGTCAGGTACAAGGGAATGTCGGCCACCCGGTTTTCCGGCACCGAGCCCAGGGGTATCTTCTTGCCGGTTGCTGCTTGGCAAAGGGCGGTCAGTTCGGCCAAGGAGACGCTCACTTCCCGGCCCCCGCCGACGTTGTAAACCTGTCCCCGCCATTGGTCCAACCGGCCCAATTGCAGTTCCACCAGCCGGTAGAGGTCCTGGACGTGCAAAATATCCCGCACCTGCTTGCCCTCTCCGCCGTAACCGAAGTAACCCAACTTGCCTTCAAAGTGGTGCCGGGCGGCCCACAAGACCACCACCCCTTGGTCCTGCTTGCCGAACTGCCAAGGGCCGGTCAGGACCCCGCAGCGGTTGATCAGCGCCTTGAGGCCAAAGGCTTCGACATATTCATGAATCATCAGTTCCGAAGCCAGTTTGGTGGCCCCGTAAATCGACCGGGCCCCCTCCAGGCCATAAGACTCGCTCACCCCTTTGCCGCTGAGGCCCGGTTGGTCTTGGACCTCGTCGAGCTCAAAACGGGTGGTCCGCTCGGTCAGCTTCACCTCTCCCAAACCGGCCATCGGATAAACCCGGCTGGTCGAGAAAAACAAAAAGGCGGCGTTTCTTTGCCGGGCCAGCTCCAGGCAGTTGAGGGTGCCCATCAGGTTGGTGTTGATCACATAGGCGGGGCTGCCGGTCAGGCCGGCCAGAACCGAAGGCTCGGCGGAACATTCCAGCAACAGGTCCACCTCACCGACCGCCTCCAGGTCCTCTTGGTTACGGATGTCCCCATGGACAAACTCCACCCCGGCCGCCTTGAGGCGAGGCAGGTTGAGCTCGCTGCCCCGGCGCTTGAGGTTGTCCAGCGCCAAGACCCGTCTGGTGGGGTCTTTTGCCTTGAGGCTCAACGCCAAAGAGGAGCCGACAAAGCCACAGCCTCCGGTGATCAAAAAATTCCTCATTCCCTACCTGACAAAAGGCCTACATCCAAGCCGTCCGATTTTGCCCAAGGATAGCCGCCGGTCCTCAATTTGTAAACCCGTCTCTCGCTCATTGGGGCCGGTAGATCAAAACCTCGATCTCTTCTCGACCCCGGTTGGGCGTGCTTCCCAACGACAGGGTCCGACGGAAACTCCGGTACCAAGTCGAAAGGCTATAAACGCTTTTGGAGCCGAGAATTTTGGGGTTTTCCTCCAACCAATAGGGAAGCAACAGGCTGTAGGTCCAAAGAGCTTTTGCCTCGCCCCATTTGCTTTCCAAGACACCCAACAAGGATTCCGGGTTGGGGTAGGTTTTCCCCACCAAGTCGCCCAAATCGGGTGCCAAGCCCCCAAGAGCAGGGTCTTTCCTCAAACGCTCCAACGAATCCTGGCTCAAACGCAATAAGCCTACTTCATAGTCCAAAGGCCAATAGGGGGCCGATACAGACTCCAACCCTGCGGAACCAAAGGAAAAGGGGCTTTTGTCCCAAATAAACTTACTTTCTGCGCTGCTCAACCAGCCCAAAAAAGTAGTGGCAAGGGTGTTTTTTACTTCCTCCGCATTCGCCAATTGGTAATTGCGGTAACTGGGCAGGTTCATTTCCACGTAATCATTTTCAGACCGCTCCCCAAAGGCTTGGTAAAACTCTTTGTAGGCCGGGTAGGTCAGACGGAATAAAGTGGGATACCTCCGCCAATCCAAGACCAAGTCAAAGGTCTTAAGTTTTTTTCTCAAACCGGGAATTTCCTCGGCCTTGACCAGCAGCAGGCTGACTCCCTTGAGCACTTCGGCGTTTTCGATCTGTCTCTGGTTTATGTTTTCTTCCAAGCCGAACACTGCGGGGGTGAGAGCGTTCGTAATTTTTTGCCTGATCACTTCAGGAAGAGGCTTGCCCCAGTCTGCTTCCAACTGTGCCAACAACTCCTGCGGCGAACTTACCGGCTCGGTAGCGTAGCGGCGGAGTAGCCCCTCCAATTCCGCAGTTAAGTCGCTGTATTGGTCAACCCAGGACTGTACTTTTTGTCCACTGGAACAGCAATGGTTAGAGACCGCTATATAGGCCGCCTTTTTGAGGTTGCACCGGGAGGCCCCAGGGGTTTCGATGATTTTTGGCTCATAGGTATAGGCCACGCAACCCTGCTCTGCAGCACAGGTTTGGCGGCAAAGGATTTCGCTGTTGGCCGGGAGTTCGACCGAGGAGAGTTGTTGGTTCGGATAATCCAACTGGGGCTCAATAGACCAAAGGCCTGCCCCTTTGAACGCAGCTTCCATCAACAACCGGGAGTTGGGGAAAACCTGTTCCTTCAGCCTTTCAAGTTTGGAAAAAAAAGCTTGGGTGGACATGGAAGCCCCATTGACAGAATCTGACCATTGGAGACTCTTAAACCGAGCGTTCCCCTTGAACTTGTCCATTGTCGGCTTGTAAAATCCATAGCCCAAGTGCTGTTCCTTAAACCAACTGTGGGGGATGCTCCCCTGGGGAACTACCCACCACTGGTTTTTGGGAACAGGACCATAGGGCCTGACGTTCGAGAACCGCCGCAACTGGCTTAAACGCTGGTCTTTGTACCGAGCCACCTCCAGGAGATAAATCTTCCTCTCCTCGGCCATAAAGGCGGGGCTATTAAAAGTTTGGTGGTTGAAGGACTTGAGCAGGACAAAAGGCCGATGCTGATGCCCCAGTGCCAAAAGTTCGGGAGGGCTAAGAAAAGTAGCCGAAAGTGGCTTGATCGACTGCTGGATCACTCTTTTTTGGGGATCGGTTTCCATTGCGACCAGCCTGGGCAACTCCGATGTACTGCTGGTTTTTTTTGTCAAAGCCATCACCAACGGGGAAGGGAAATCAGCCAAAACAGAAGCGATGGATTTTTCATCCCCCCAGTCCAGGTTGGCTGCTCTTTTAAGCCTTGATATCGCTTGATTCCACTGGCTTGAATCCGTCAATATAGCGACTTGCATTTCCCCTACCGGCACCGAAAGGCAGCAGCCGTTGGGCGTTGAATGGGTGGGCAGCACACTTTTTAGGTTACACCGAGACCGTCCAAATCCCAGGTTCCATTCATACGTGACACCTTCGCATCCTTCTTTAACCAAACACATGGACCAACAGGTTTCGGCTTGCCCTTTGGGGAGTTCGATCGACTCTAGGTTGTTCCCGGGATAATCCCGCCGGCTACCGATTTCCAATGAACTGGGGCTGACTTCAACTTTCTTGGCCCAAAGTCCACTGGAGTCCAACCCATTGAGTGCGGCAACAAAAGCCTTTTTAGTCTCAAAGGTTTTGCCGACCAAAGGAGCAAAATGATGATAATGTTCATTTTTTCCTACAAGATCGTTATAGACGCTTTGGGTCAATTGATAGGAAAATTCAGGTGCACCGTTTGGCTGTATCAAAAGGTCCAATATTTTGGCAGGTTCCACAGGGACAGAGACCTGAGCCAACTTTCGGATTTCTTCCAAATTGCGGTAAACCTGCATGAAGCGGATTGCTTGGTAACCCTCCCACCCGACCCCAGCCAGCAGCAAGACCAAGACCAATCCCAACAGGGCTTGCATAGGTCTTTGAAGCCCTTGGAACAAGAAACTCCAACCCACCAGAGAGACCACCAAAAAAAGCGGCAGTACCGAGTAAAGCCCGCTTTCATCACCCTTGAGGCCTGAAAATCCCTTGCCTATTACTACCAGTACAATCAAGATCACCCCGGAAACAAAAACCCTCCATTTTAAGGTCTCCCTGAGATTCGGCTGTTTCCAGGGGATCGCAGCCAAAGGCATGAGGCAACCCAAGCCCATTATCATCAATAAAGCCGAGGGAATACCAAGGACTTCGGTAAAAGGGAGATCGCCTGTCTGCTGGAAGAACAACAGGTTACTGAGGTCTTTGGAAAAAACTGCCATGAAACCAAAACAAACCAGCCCAAAAAAAAGGACAAAAATTCCTTGGGCCTGTTTTTCTTCTTGCGATCTGGACCACCAGTAGGTGGCTGCAATCATAAAACTCAAAATTACGGGCATGCTCCCGGTTTCGCTCCAAACATAGAACCCTGCTACATGGGCAGCCATCAGGGCGAATATCCATGCCCGCTTTGGCCAGACCGAAACCAAGCTCATCACTCCGAAAATGACCAACACCAATAGGGCCGACAAAGGCTTTTCAGTCAGAGGATAGATTGGAATCAGATTCCAAGGCATGACCAACAGAACCAACCAAAAAGCCAACACCGTCCCTAAGCGCCCCCCCCCCGCAAAATAGACCAACAAGGCCCCGATGATCAGTTGCCCTCCCAACAGAATTTGGTACATCAGAATCGGTATCTGTTCTCCGGTTCGATGAAACAACCGAGAAATACGATGCCCCGCTTGGACGACCAAAGCTTGGCTGAGCGACAGATGTGCTTCTTCACCTGGGCCAACCCAAGTACGCTTGAAGCTCCCTTCAAAAGAATCGAAACCAAACCGATTTTGATCGATCTGATCCAAGAACAACATGGTCTGCCAGGCAACGGAGGAAGAAAGTCTCCCCAAGTATTTACCTTCTGCCCACAACAATGAGACTAGAAGCAGCAAAAAAATAACCGTTCCCTTCTTGATCTTCACAACCTATCCCTCCTTTGGGTCCAATTCATGTGCCGGGCGCAAGCACCACCAAGCCAAGTCGAAGGCTCCAACAAAAAATGCAAAAAAGCTGAAGCTCAGGAACAATCGCACCATCGAAGCTTGTCCGACCCATGCGGACAAACCTGCATTGGCAAAACCAAATATCAGCATCAAGCCAATAGGGTTCAAATCTTTTTTGTGCTGTCCAAGCCAGGGTAGGCCGACCAAGAAAAAAAGCAAAAACTCAAAAACCTGCAACAACGGGTAATAAGCTTCAGGAAACAACGGGTAATAAGCTTCAGGAAACAACCAATAAATAACCACCAAATCCAAAGCCGCCAAGCCACCGATTGGAAACCAAAGCTTTTTCGGCAGGACCGATTGCCGCCTAAAACTGGCCTTTCCAAAGACCAGTAAGGTAAGGATTCCCCAAGTATTCAAAGAGTAGCCCGGTTCCACGGAATAAAACTGGGATACAAAAGCAAAACAGCCAATGAAAAACAAGAGCGGGTGGCCTAGTAATTGTTTCAAAAAGAGAAAGCCAAATTTTGGACTGTTCCAGAAAGGGAGGCGGTTTGGTCGTTCTGCCTGGATCGTTTTCAACGGTTTTTTCTCCTCACGAGGGCTCCGGCCCACAAAAAGGCTACCGCTACCCCCAAGGGGAGCTGGTGTAACCACTGCAACCAAGGCAAGTAGTTTTGGTACCGCCAGACCACTTGTACCGGGCCGCTGGGGACTTCCAGGGCGGAAAAGGCATAGTTGGCCCGGTAGGTGGGCACTTCCTCCCCGTTGAGCCGGGCCGACCAAAGGGGGTCAAAGCTTTCCAAGCGCACCAGGTAACCGGGCCCGGGAGCGTTAAAATTTAACACCACCTTGTTGGTGGAAGAGGCTTGCGGATCGGGAAAAACCGCAACCGGGGCCAAATCCGAAGAGGCCGCCACCTTGGGACTCAGGTCCTCTGCAAAAAAGTAGGCCTGAGCCCGCATTTCCCGGTACTGCCGGGCCATGGCCAAAAGTGTGGCATCCAGGCAGGGGTCCTCGGTCCAACAGCTCTGAGGAATCCATTGGGCCCCAAATACCAAAAAAAAGATCGGGAAACCGTTGCCCAACAGCGGCTCTTTGTGATCGTAAATTTCCGGACGCACCTGGGTCAAGAGTCTTGGGTCGTTTCGTTCGGGATAAAGCAGGTTCAACAACTTCAAAGTGGGGGCCGGGTAGTTGACCAAATTGGCTTGGGGGAAAGAGACACAAGCCACTCCCTCTCGGGCGGCCCAGCCCAGGTCCTTGCCGACCGGGACCACACAAGGCCTGGTGGAGGGATAAGCGGCAACCGGTCCAGCCACGGCGGCAAAGGGTTGGGCCAAAACAGCCAACTTTTCTTTTTGGGTCAAACCCAAGGACAGGGCCAACCCCAGCAACACCCACAGTTCGCCTCTGCCCCAGCCCCGTTTGGGGGGCCAAAAGGCCAGTACCAAAGCCAACAGTGCCATCTGCCCCTGGGGGTTGAGCCAAAATGAAGTCTCCGGCGGACCTTGCAAAGCCAACCAACCGGTGACCCCGGCCCACTCCAGCCAAAGCAGCCGCAACCAAAGGGAACCCTTTTGCCGGTGCCAAAGGCCAAACCCCAAGGCCGCCAGTACCAGAGTGTACAGGGTAAAAAAGTTCAACACAAAAAGATAATGCCGTAGGTAATTCAGCCCTGGAATCTGGTTTAAGACCTCGAACCAAGGCCCTTCTCGTCCCAAAAGGGTCAAAAACAACAGCACCAAGGCCACCAGAATGACCCGAACCACCGGCAGCCGAAAGCCAAAACCCAAAGCGAGCAGCCCAAAAGGCACCGCCAAAGCGCCCAGGTAAGCCCAGGCATGGTTGGGGGTCGAAAGAGGCTGGTTGCTCCATAGGGCATTGAGGTCGGTCAATTTGCCTGCATGGCCGGTCACCGAAGGATGCTGCCCCGGCACCAGTACTTGGGCTTGGATGCCCTGCCGGGCCCCACGGTTGGTGTGGACCATCCGGTCTAGCCCCATCGCTCGGTACAGGTTTACCGAAGCAATCAGCGCAAACACCAATCCCGCCCAGGCCACCCAACCCCATTGCTGGCGAAGCCGCAGCTTGAGGTTTTTCCACGAGAGCCCCTTGATCCCCAACCAGACCCCGGGGACCAGGAAAAAAAGCAACCCATAGGCCGGTTCGCTGGGCAGGTAGATCGTAAAGGCATAACCCCCGAAAGTCGCCGCCAACAGGAGGTCGGAGGGCTTGCCTCGCCGGAGCCAGCGGAGCAAAAAAACCAACAGAAACGGAAAGGGATAGAGCCGCCAAGCGAAGGGCTGGACCATCGAATGGGGCAGTAGATCCGAAAGCAACGCTACCAAAAACCCAAACAGCGCCGAACGACCACAGGGCTTTAAGGTCCAGACTGCCAAGCCCATACCCAAAGAAAAGGCGACCACCTGATTGAGGGTCATCAGGTTGACCACCTCGGCGGGGCTCAACCAAGAGCCAAGCGCCCAATTGGTCCACAACAAAACCGTAAAGTCCGTCGCCGCCAATTGGGTGATGCTGCTGCCCAGGGCGGTAAAAGGGTCCCAGTCGGCCCAGTGGTCGATCACCCCCATAGGCCCCCACTGGGCCATCTGTTGCTGGAACTTTGCGGCTTGCAGAGGGAAAGAGAGGGCATCAAACCCCAGAGTTTTTTGCCCTTGGACAAAGGAGCAGTGGAGCAATCCAAACCAAGCCAAACCGGCCCAAATCCGGTAAACCAGCCAAGGGTGCCTCCAGACACGGTTGGCCACCCACCCCCAGCCCAGCAGAAACACCCAAAAAACAGCCAAGGGAGGTAGGTTCATCTTGTCAGTTACGAGCTTGGTCTTGCCGGTGGATCCGGTCGGTCAGGTAGGCCAAGCCCAGAGAGAGACCGGCAGTCCCCAGGTTGACAAAAAACATCACCCACAGCACCTGGGCCAGACTTTCGTGGAATAGATAGAACCCCAAGGCCTGGACACCCGCCCCCAAGGCCAGGATCGGGGCCGCCAAGCGGCCGCCCCAGGCGAGGTTGTAGGTCATCAACACCATCAAAAAGGCCACCGGCAGAATGGCCACCACAAAGGTGGGGATCAAGGAGGTCGCTTCCAGGAATTTGTTGCCGAACAAAAACCCCACCACCCATTCCGGGAAAAAATACAACACCACCGCCCCACTTCCCGAGAGCAGGAGGGTCAGCCCCAGGGCCTTGAGCAGCAAGTGGAAACTGCTTTCCTGCTTGGCCTTGGAAGCGGCCACCATGGGAAACAGGGACATCACCAGTGCGCCGGGAAGGTACATCAAGGCCTTGGAAAGAATCGCCGCCGAGCTGTAGATCCCCGCTTGGTGGGGATCAAACAGGGATTTGACCAGAACCATGTCCAACTGGCTGATCAGGGAAAACGCCGTATTCCCCAAGAACAACGGCCACAGCTCCACCCACACATGCCGGACCTCCTGGTCGGTGGGCGCAAATCCGGCCGCAAAGACCGGGCGGATCAACAAAAAGGTGGCTACCACCGCCACCAAGGCGGAGACCGTAATCGCCCCCATGACCCCGTTGAGCTCCCAGCCCAGGTAAAGGGCCAAAACCGCCAAAAGTAGCTTGAGCGCCGGGTAGCCAACCGAAAAAAAGGACAGCAGCCCAAACCGGTGCAACCCCTGCAAAAGACCGATGTTCACTGGAATGGCCGCATTGGCCACAAAGGCGGCACAGAGGAAAAAAACCGGCACTACGCTGGGCAGTTGCAAAATGTCCCCCAAGACATGGGGGAAAACTGCCACCACCAGAGCGACCCCTAAGGCCGCCCGCAAGACCCATTTGTAGCTGGTCAAGATCAGTTGGTTGGCCAAGGCGGGCTCTTCGAGGGCCAAGTGGTGGGATACCTTTTTGGCCAGATAGTTGGTCACCGTCACCAGGGGCACCGAACCAATGGCCATCACCGCCACCAGGGCGTTCATGGTCCCGTAATCGGAAACGGACATCAGCCGCCCGGTCACCAGCTGGAACAGGTAGGAGAAGACGTTGCCCCCCATGGTCCCCACAAACAGGATCCCGGTGCGCAGGATCAGCGGGCTGGACTGGAGGCGGTCCCAAAGGGCCGCCCCTTTGGGCAAAAGGCTGGGCATGTACTGATTTCCAGGACAAAGTTTTTGTGCAACCGTATTCGATGGGCAATCTTAGCCCTCTACCTCTTTAGGGGTAAAGGTTATTTTCTGCCTTTTGGGGTCAAAATGTTTGCCCCCAGACCACTTTTGAGAGCCCCAAGACCCATCCCGTCCAAGTGTAAAAGGCCGGATGCAGGCCCAGCAAGGCGTAGGTCCCCATGTCCAAAGAGAGATGGACAAAAAAAGCCGCACCGACCACCAAGAACGGCCAAAGCCTGTCCTTCCAAATCCACCCGACCAACATCAGCACAAAGGCCAATTCAAAGCTATGGAAGAGCAAAAAGGGGGCTCGTTCACCATCAAAAAGATTCCAGGCCAACAGGCGGTCCCAAAACTCGGACGGGTGCAGAAAGAGCCTAAAAAAATGATCTGAATCAATGCCGAAGGTACCCGCCAGCCCCCAACCGACTCCTTTGGCCCCCCAACCTTTCCACCCCAAAAACAAGAGCGGCAAGGCCACCAAAAGATGCACGACCATGTGAAGATACAAAAATTGCTGGTAGCCGCTCATGACCGGGGCCTCAATAAAAACCTCAGCCCCACCAGAAACCTCAAGGCGTACATCCCGGCGGCCAAAACCGGGTGCGCCAACAACCTCCAGCCCTTGCCCCGCTCCAGGAATACCCCGAAAAAGCGGTAAAAGGCGCTGAACTGGAGCCTGACCTCCGGGTCCTGGGCCCCCCATTTGGCAATGTATCGGTCAAAGGACTCAATGTAATAACCTTTTTTGGAAAGGTACCGTTTCAGGTCAAATTCCGCTTCGTTGTGGAAGACCACGGCACCGTAGCGACCGGGGTCCACCCCGGCATCTTTGAGCAGTTGGTCCAATTCGGGCGGGCATGCAGAGCCGGGAGCCTGGAGCAGCCCGATGGGGCCCAGCTGTTTGAATTTTTTATCTAGGTCCCAATCTTCCGGGCCGCTGAACGACTCGTCAAACCCCCCGATCCGGGCAAAGTCTTGGCGCTTAAAAAACCGGGCCCCATCGATCACGGTGCCGTCATAAAAGCCCCGTTCAAAACGCCGGACTTGGCTCCAATAGTTTTTCCCCAACACGATTTCAGGCAGGTGCAAAGCGACACAACTGCCTTTTTCCATCTCTTTGACCGCCTCGGCGATCAGGTTGGGGCTCAAGACCATGTCTGCGTCCAAGAAGAGGCCATACTCCCCTTTGGATTGTTCGAGCAGGCCAAAGTTTCTTTGGGCGGAGCGCTCCGGCCCTCGGTCAAAAACCTGGGAGGTGTAGCGGCGAGCCAAGGCCTGGGTCTCATCGGTGGAGCCGTTGTCCACAACGATGATCTCCAGGGGTTGGTAGGTTTGGGCTTGCAGACTTTTTAGGCAGGCCTCAATGTTTTTGGCTTCGTTTTTGGTGGTGATCACCACCGAGACCAGAGCCCCCACTAAGCACCCTTTTTCAGGCTGCTGAAGTCCTTCAAGTGCCCCAAGACCTTCATCCCGGCACGGGCCAAAAAGGAGAGATCATCAAGGCTGCGCACCTTGGAAATCTTGCGCAAAATAAAGGTCGGCGAGAGGGCCGCTTTGTAAAGTTGTTGGGTAAATACCTTGACCTCTTCGGTGCCCACTTCGGAGCGCCAGACCGATTCACGCATATCGTACCGGTCCCAGTCTTCGGTCAAAAGCCAACCGTTTTTCCGGGCCTCGTCAAACAGAGGGGTCCCCGGGTAGGGGACCACAATGGTTGCCTGCAAGGAGTCGATGTAGCCTTTTAAAAACATGCTTCGGGCGAACTCGATGGTCTGGGTCGCCTCGGCTTTGGTTTCCCAAGGGTAGCCCACCATGGTGGTAATGTGCGGCTCCAGACCGGCTTTTTTGGCCATAATCATGGTCTCTTCGATCTCTTCAACCTTGATCCCCTTGGCCAAGCGGTTGAGGGTCGCTTGGTTCATCGATTCGAGACCGATCAGGATAAACCGGAAGTTGGCCTTTTTGAGCAGGTGCCATTCTTCTTGGTTGAGCGCCCCGACCCGCATGTTGCATCCCATGACCACCTTTTTGTGGTAACCCCGCTCCACCATGCCTTCACAAAATTCCTTGAGCCAAGCCCCACGGGGGAAACAACCTGAGTCGTCAAAGATTTCCCTGACCCCATACTTTTCGATCAATTGGCCGACCTCGTCCAAAAGCCGTTTGGGGCTGACCGCCTTAAACTTTTGGCCAGGGAACAGAGTGGTCCAGCTGCAAAAGGTGCACTTCCCCCACCAACAGTCCCGACCGGCCATGGTGTAGGTTCCGGGCAAAAATTTGTAGTTGCCGTTTTTTTCCGAATACAGATCCCACCGGGTCAGGTCACGGTCCACCAAGGGCAGGCTGTCCAGGTCCCAGTCCAGATTGTGGGGGCCGGTGTTTTTGACCTCCGCTCCTTGCCGGTACCAGACCCCGCCGGGCAGGGCGGTTTGGTTGGCCAAAGCGCTGCACAGGGCCTCCAAGAGAAAATCAAAGTCCCCACCGGTGACCACAAAGTCCACCGGACAGGCGGCCATGGTCTCTTCGGGCATACCGGTTACGTGGTCGCCCATCAGGACGAATTTGGTTTGGGGCAGCAAGGCCTTCATCTCGGCGACAATCGCCCAATGCCGTTTGATCACCGGGGTTTTGGAGTCCATGGCCACCAGATCGGGCTTGGCTGCCAAGATTCGCTCTTTCCAGGCTTCGTAGCTGATCCCCTCGGAGATTCCGTCGTCCCAGATCACCTCAAACCCCTTGGACTTCAGCAGGGTTGCCGCATAAGCGGGGACCATCGGGTAGATGTAGGTCGGGTTGTTAAACCACTGGAACTGGCGATTCTGGGCCAGCAGCGCCACACCTTTGGGGGACTCTAGGGGAGGGTAGGAGATCGAAACTTTCATAGACTATCTTCCAAGTTTACTGGCAAAGTCCTTTCCGGCCAAAAGCCCCTTGAGGAACCGAAAGCCGTAAACCAGATGGACCCCCACCATGAAGGGTAAAGTAGAGACCGAGACTAACAGGTTGCGGGATTTTTGCCAAACCCCAAAAACATGGACCCCCAGGGCACCGGCATACAGAGCCCAACCCAAGCCGAACAGCTGCGGCCAGGGGCTGGGCAGGAACAGGGCCAGCCAGCCGAAGAGTACAAACAACAAAAAGGCGCTGGGCGCAAAGTAAGCAGGCTTACGGGAGGTGCTGGGGTAAACCTTGGCAAAATACCCTCGGTGCTCCCCATAGTTGCCCACTTGCCGCATGTGCCGGTAAAACCCGGCCCTACGGTGGTGAAAGACCGGGGCCTGCCCATCACAAAGGATCGTCTTGCCGGTGGCCACCAGATCGGCACAAAGTTTGGTGTCCTCCCCCGGCCAAAAGGCGCTGTCAAATCCGCCGACCGCCAAAAAGTCGGCTTTACGAACCAGGAGATTGACTGACGGCCAGTCGTCCACCTGGAACACCTGTTCAAACCGATGGTACCTCCTTGCAGCCGCTCCATTGAGCGGAGACAAAAAGGTGGCCCCTGAAACCTGTCCCCAAAATCCATCGGAAGGGGGCGTGATCTGGGGGCCGCCGACTGCGCATACCCGGGGGTCTGCAAAGTGCGGAACCAGCCGGTCCAGCCAATCGGGCTCAGGGTAGGCATCATCGTCCAAAAAAGCCAAAATCTCCCCGGTCGCCTGTTCGGCGCTGGAGTCTCGTTTGATCGAAGGGCTCACCGGCCCGGTGACCAGCTCCAAAACCGGCACCTTCAGGTCCGCCAAATGAGCCTGCCAAAACTCCGGGGACAAAGCCACGTCCGGGGCCAGAACCACCTCCACCGCCGGGTAGGTAAGTTTTGTTATTGCTGCCAGGGACTCGGCCAAGTAATCGTTTTCCTTTTGGAAAGGAATCAGGATCGAGACCTTGGTGGGCCTGCCAACGGCGGAAGGTTCAGGGGCCATGCGGCGCAGGAAAAAAAAGGTTGGGACCTTGGGGGCGGATACCCCCGGAGCGGTCCATTGTTCTGGATTTGTACCCCATCGGGCCAATCGGGGTCAACCCCAAGGGTTCTCCCTCCCACTTTGGCCTCCTTGACTACTCCCGGTTGACCCCGGCCTGGAGGTTGGGATAGCCTGACCCAAGGTTGGAAGGTTTGACCTCGACCTGGGTCCACAAACAGCGGAGCGGAATGAAAATTTGGAAAAGCGGGAACAAGGGTTTTTTGGGGTTGTGCGCCTTGGCTGTCCTTTTGCCGCTGTTTTTCCACTGGTCCTACGTTTGGGGTCCCAAAGAGGAGCTGAGGCTGTTTAACAACGACACCTTGGCCTATTCCTACTGGTGGTCCTACTTTTACAACAAATTCGCCAGCCTGGGCCAAGAGCCCCTTTGGAACCCCTACATCAGCCTGGGTTACCCGGCGCTCGCCCAGATCAGCAACGTCAGCTTCTACCCTCCCGCCTGGGGGCTGGCCTGGGCCTTTGACCCCAATCCGGTCTGGTTTTTGCGAATCTTTAACCTCTACATCATCATCCATTTTTGCCTCGCCGCCGCTGGGGTCATGTGGCTGGCCAAGGGCCAAGGGATCAGCCCCTTGGGCGGTTTTGCCGGAGCGATGGTCTGGACCCTTTCGAGCGCCGCCAGCAACGGGACTGATGGATTCGAGTGGCTTTACGGCCTCGCCTGGGCTCCCTGGGCGCTCCATTTTCTGCTCCGGGGGCTGGAAAAACCGACCTGGAAGCCTTGGCTCCAGTTGGGGCTGGTGTTGGGGATCCTTTATTCCACCAATTTTCTGCCGGTTTGTTATTACGTCAGCCTGCTTTTGGCCGCCACCATCCTGGTTTTTAACTGGGGCAAGTGGCGGCCTCTGCGCCCCTGGCTGGGCTTTGGACTGGCCCACCTGTTGGCGGTGCTGATTGCCGCCCCTACCTTGGGGAGCCTCTTGCAGTTGGTGGTCCAGTTCTCCGAACGGACCCACCCTACCTATGCCTACGCCATGAGCGGCCTCAACCCCGCCTACCTGTTGGACCGCTTTTTTAGCCCCATGGACTACCAAGTCTTTCGGAGCGCCTGGTTTGGCTTCGGGGCCTACCTGTTGGCTTTGATTCCGTTGTTTGTCCCCTCTGCCCGGCCCCGGTGGTTCAAGGGCTGGATGCTCCTGGGGCTGGTGGTCTTTGTGTTCGGCTCGGGGACCTACCTCTTGTTTACCGACTTTTTTTACCTCTTCCTGCCGGGATACAAAACCCAACATTGGCACCACCGCACCGCCCTTTACCTGGGGCTGCCCTTGGTCATCCTGGTGGGCAGGGGGCTTGATTACTTGAAAGACCGCCCCGTTTCGGATTCAGACCGAAGGCTGGTGGCCTTTTTGTTCGGCTTTTTGGCCCTCTCCTGCGCCTTGGCGGCAATCGTAAAATTCGAGGTAATCAAACGACCGGAACTGCACGGATACTTTGTGGTACTGGCCATTTCCGCCTTGCTTTGGCTTTGGTCCCAAGGGAGAGCAACCCGGATCCGGTCCCTGGTGGTGCTGTTGATGGTTCTGGAACTGGGCTACGTGTTCCGGCGGATGGAAGGCCAAACCTCCGATCTGCTGGCCAACTACCCCAACTACGGGAGGGGGGCGGACCAGATCTGGGCAGAGGCGGCAGACTTGGAACAAAGGTACTTTGAAGGGACTCGGGAGATGAACGCCTTGGGAGTGCCAATCCTTCGCTCAGTGGCCAGCGTGCGGGGTTATGTGACCCCTGCCCTGCGGCGGATCGACCGATTTCACCTCTTTGGCTTTGGCCAAAGCATCTTTGCAGGCAAAAATCCCGGTGGCTTCCAAGGAGAATTTTTTTATCCCAGCGGCCAAGACCTACCCGGATTTGTCCAGCTCGCCACCGGCCCCAGGGTCCTACTGCTGGGCAACACCGAGGTTTTCCCCAGCCCCCAAAGCCCAGAGAACCCCCAAAACGAAAAGGCCTTTCTGGAAAAAATGGCTTCCACCAACCTGGAGCAAACTTTGCTGCTCGAACGGGGGGCTCCCCAAAGCTGCCCCAACCTGGGGAGCTGGACGTTGGACCGGTTTGACCTGACCCATTTAGCCTTGAACGTCACCGTCCCTCCCGGTTGCGCCAACTGGCTTTTGTGGGTGGATGCCCACTATCCCGGCTGGCAGGCCTCCTTGGATGGAGCACCGGCCCCTTTGGAGCGGGCGGACTACACCTTCAAGGCGGTTCAGGTCCCACCAGGGGTGCACCAAGTGGTCTTTGAGTTTTCTCCCCCCTTGTACCGGTGGGGTCGGTGGGTGCGCTGGGTTGCCTTGGGGGGGCTGTTGGTTGGGCTGGGGCTGTGGGGCCGGTGGCCAGGCCGGGAGGCTGGCCGCTAAAACAGGGTCTTGGAGGCAGCAATGGGCATCCGCCAACCGCCACCAAAGGCCTGGGTGCTGACCTTGATCCCCGGTGCTGCCTGCTGGCGCTTGAACTCCGCCCGGCTGAGCAATTGGTTGATCCGCTCCACCAGCGGCAGGTCAAAGCCCTGGGCCGCCGTCTCCGCCGCCGACTTCCGCTCTTCGATCAGGTGGTGCAGCACTGCGTCCAAGGTGTCATAGTCCGGCAGGCTATCCTGGTCGGTCTGGCCGGGCCGAAGCTCTGCCGATGGGGCTTTGGTCAAAATCGCCTCGGGAATCTTGCCCCCTTGGGTTTGGTTGAGCCAGTGACAGAGCCGATAGACTTCGGTTTTGTACAGGTCGCTGATCACAGCGAGGCCGCCGGACATGTCGCCGTACAGAGTGCAGTAGCCAACTGAAAGCTCCGACTTGTTTCCGGTGGTCAGCAGCAGGGAACCGAACTTGTTGGAAAAGGCCATCAACAGGTTTCCCCGGATCCGGGCCTGGAGGTTCTCTTCGGTCACATCGTTGGGCAATCCCTCAAAACTGGGGGCCAAAGCCAGATCCATGGCCACCATCATCGGCCCGATGGGCAGGGTGGTGGTTTTGATCCCGTAAGCCTGGGCCAAGGCCAAGGAATCGGCCACCGAACCGGGGCTCGAATAGGGGCTGGGCAGGAGCAGTCCGGTCACTTGGTCCGCCCCCAAGGCCTGGGCGGCGATCACTGCGGTCAGGGCCGAGTCGATCCCGCCCGAAAGGCCCAACACGGCGGTTTTGAACCCACACTTGGCGGCATAGTCCTTGACTCCCAGGACCAATGCCCGCCACACCTCTTCTTCGCTCCCCAACTTGGGCTCAATTCTTTGGGGGGCAAGATCTGGGTCCACCACCAAGAGGTCCTCGGCAAAGGCCTTCGCTCTGCCCAACAGAGCTCCCGTACCGTCCAAGGCAAAACTGGAGCCGTCAAACACCAAATGGTCGGTACCGCCCACTTGGTTGGCATAAAAGGTAGGCACCCCCAATGCCCGGGCGGCATCGCCCAAGACCATCTCCCGCTTGGCCTGTTTGCCCCGGACAAAGGGAGAGGCAGAGAGGTTGACCATCAGATCCACCCCTCGCAACTCGCCCACCGGGTTCAGGTCGTAAAACGGGACTTCCGGGCTCCCGGCCCAAACGTCTTCGCAGATGGTCACCCCAATCTTTTGCCCGTCCAGCAAAAAGCTTTGTGCCCCTTGGCCCGGCTCAAAGTACCGACGTTCGTCAAAGATATCGTAGTTGGGCAACAGGGTTTTGCGGAAACGCTGGACCACCTTGCCTTGGTGGAGCAAAAAGGCGCAGTTGTGTAACCGTTTGGGGGCGGAACCAAACTCAACCCCGCCCAAGAGCAGCGGCGCAAAGCCGGTCAACTTTTGGGCCAAGGTCTCCACGGCCTCCAAGGAGCGCTCCACAAACCGGTGGTACAAAAGAAGGTCTCGGGGAGGGTAGCCTTGCAAGGCCAACTCGGAGGTGACAAACAGGTCCACCCCAGCAGGAGCCTCAGCCACGGCCCGGAAAATCTTTTCCCGGTTGCCGCTCAGGTCCCCTACGAGGTAGTTCTGCTGGATCAGTCCGATGCGCACAGGCAGGCCAATAAAAGGGGGGCTAAAACCAAGGAGACTAGATCCAAGCGATGCGCCGGAGGGCCTCCGCCCAATCCCGCTCTTCCTTGGGATAACGTAACCTAGCCCCGATCAGGCAGGTTACGCCGGTGCCCAACAGCAACGCCACCAACAAATACCGAATCACCCCCTTAAAAACCGAGCCCCAAGGCAGGGAGGGGATTTGGCCCAAGGGAGCGCTGCTGGAAAATTTGACCGGCACCGGGAAGAGAACCGCAAAATCCCGCTCCAACCGAGAGGAAACCGGCAGGACTTGGACGACCTGCTGGGTCTTGATTTGTTCGGACTGCTGGATCAGGCTGGCATCACGGGCCAAGGCCTGCAACTGGGCATTCAGCCGTAGCCTGACAGACTCCACGTCCAGGTTCACCAGCCCCGACTGTTTCAAGACCAGATAGGATTCCAAGGGAAAACGGGACTGCCGCACCTCGGCACCAAAAACAATCAGGTTGGCGGGAATCTTGGTGATCAGGTCGATCACCGGGGTTTGTAGTTTGGGGAACTCCACCGGGTCCGAAAGCAGAACCAGGTTTACCGGTTCGACCAGCAGCTGTTCCACCACCAGAAACGCCGACTCCACCGCCCTCACCTGGAAGGGCTGGAAAACCAAGTTCCCCCCTTCAATGGCACTGAGTCGAAACAGTTTCCACTCAAACAGGTCGGATTTCAACTCTCGGTAGGTGGTCAAAAAATCCCGGCCATGCTGGGCACGAGCCTGCAACAGGGTCCGGATCTTGTTGATCGTACCCGCCTGGGCCGCCTTGTTGATTTCCTTTAGGACCTCTGGCCTCACTTCCGGGGAGGCCAGCCCTTCGGGCCCCAGGTTTTCGACCCGGATCTGGTAGCGGCCCAAAGCTCCGGTGTCGCAAGGGGAGCAAATCGGGTTTACCGTGAAGCCGCCAAAACCGGGGGCGGAAAACCCTGCAGAGATCTCCGCCGGTTTGATTTCCCCCAACGGACCCAGGTCGAAGCTGTCGAGCCGGATCTCAAAATCAACCCACTGGTGGATCTGAGTACGGCCGCCCACCAAGGCCACAAGGCCCAGCAGCAGGAACAGGCCCAAGGAGGAGAGCAACCAGAAAAACTTGTGTTTGACCAGGAAATACCCTCCCCAAGCTCCCCAAGAGAGCACATCTTCAATTTGAAGTTCCCGTTCGCTATTGGGGGAATTGGGCCTCATCGTTATCCGGGGTCAAGGTTCGGTTAAAACAAGAATTCATCCGCAAGGGCCTAGGCTACAAAAAGCCGCCCTGACTGTAAAGCCCTTTTGAGCCAATGCCCGCAGGTAGGCAGCCGGTCTTGGGCTCCCTACCGGCCAAGGACTACTGCCTTTGCGCTCAACCAGAGTGCGGACCGGCAGCTACTTAAAAAAATCCTTTACCGCACCCACCACTTCATTGATTTGGGCTTCCGTAATCTCCGGGAACATCGGCAGGGACAGGATCTGGTCTTTAAACAGATCGGCGTTGGGAAACTCGGCCGGGTCATAGTTTTGGTCCTGGTAGGCCCCCAGGCGGAAAATCGGGATCGGGTAGTGGATCCCTACTCCAACGCCCCGTTCGCCCAGATGTTTCATCAAAGCTTCCCTTTGTTGGGTTCGCACCACGTAGAGGTGGAAGATATGGGACTTTGGGTCCCCCAAGTCGGGGCAAACCAAATCTCCGACCCCTTTTAGCTTCTGGTTGTACAGACCAGCAGCCTTGGCCCGGGCTTGATTCCAGCCGTCCAGGTAAGCCAGCTTCACCTTCAAGATGGCCGCTTGCATGGTATCCAGCCTTGAGTTGTAGCCGATGAACTCGTGGTGGTATTTTTTGGGGGAACCATAACCTCGCAACAGGACCAACTGGTTGTACAGCGCTTCATCGTTGGTGGTGATCCCGCCGCCGTCGCCATAGGCACCGAGGTTTTTCCCCGGATAAAAGGAGAACCCCGCCGCCGCACCAAAGCTACCGGCCCGTTTTCCGCCCCGTTCGGCCCCATGGGCTTGGCAGGCATCTTCGACCACCGTAAGCCCATGTTTTTTGGCGATGCCAAGGATGGCATCCATGTCGGCCAATTGTCCGTAGAGGTGTACCGGAACAATGGCCTTGGTCTTTTTGGTGATCTTTTTTTCGATCAGCTTGGGGTCTAAGTTGTAGCTCTTGGCATCATGGTCCACCAACACTGGTTTGGCCCCGTTGTAGGTGACCGCCAAGGTGGTGGCCACAAAGGTGTTGGCCACAGTGATCACTTCATCCCCCGGTCCTACGCCCACGGCCTTGAGGGCCAAAAACATGGCATCCGTTCCGCTGGCAACGGCGACACAATATTTGGCCCCGCAAAAGGCGGCAAAGGCTTTTTCAAACTCGGCGACCGGCTGTCCCAAGATGAAATTGCATTGGGTCATCACTGCTTCAACGGCAGGATCAATTTCTTTTTTAAGGGCTTTGTATTGGCTTTGGAGGTCAACAAAAGGGATCATTTGCGCCTAGTCGTAAGGGAGGTGGAGCCGGTTCCTGGTGAGCTAAAACTGCCTTTTTAAGTCTTGTAAAACTAGGCGGGAAGTGGGGATTTTGTCAAGTTGGGGTTCCCCCTCCCTGGCCCCTAAAGTAAGGCAAGCAGTTAAAAAGAATAGGGTTTTGCTGGTCTGGGGCAGAAAAATCGGAGCCTCTTTACTTAGGGGGCGGATTCGTCGTCCAACGAAGGAGGAGCACCGTCCCTTTTTTTGTAGAGCAGGTAAGGAATCCCGCCCATCAAACCGGCCAGGATGCGCATGATGGTAAAGAGGTTAAACACATCCGCCCCGCCCTTCATCCCTTGCTCAGCCCAAAGGTAGGCCCAGGCCACATGACCCACGCCAATCCCAGCAGGCCCCAGAGGGACAACGGTAGAAAGCTCGCCTAGGGGGGTGATAAAGGCCAAGACAAACGGATCGGGACTACAGTTACAGACCAAAGGCCCCAGGAGATAAAAACAGACCACCAACAGCAGTTGGATAAACACCGAAATAAAGATCCCCACTAGGAGATAAAACCTGTGACTACGGAAGCTTACAAAGGCTCGGTAAATTTTCTCCAGCAACTCGCCCTTGGGCAGCTTGGGAAAAAGTTTGAGGATCGGGTCTTTGTGCTCGGGGATTGGTAAGAGCAAAAGCATAAAGAACAAAGACATACCGGCAAACAGCCCAAAGACGAACAGTTCCAAAAGGCCGCTGGAATGGCTGGTCTTGCCCAACACCACGAGCCCCAGCACCGAAAGCACTACCAACCCAAACAGCCCGGCCAGACGGTCGATGATCAACACCGAAAGGATCGGAGTTTTACTGAGTATTCCCTTGGATTCCTTAATGATATAAAAAGCCTTCACCCCATCGGTACTGACCGTGCCGGGCAGCACGGCGGCAAAAAATTGTCCAATCCACTGGATGTTAAAAAGCCGGGTCAAAGAGGGAGCGCCGGGATGAATGGACATCAAAACCCGCCACCGCAGCGCCACTAGACCATTGGCTCCAAAGAGGATCAACAGGGCCACCGCCAGCATGGTCCAGGGCTCGGAAAACAGCAGGCCCATGCTTTTGAGGTCCAGTCGCTCGCTTTCGACCAGATAGACCAGGATTCCCCCCACCAGGAGGGCTTTGACCGCTCGGATTGCCCAGGTTTTTAAGTTCAAAGGTTAGGTCCTTCAAGTTCGTAGGTTACCAGAGGTCCAAACGTCCCAACCGCCGGTGCCGATGCACCCCAGCCGAATCCGGGTGGGTCCTTGGGGCAGGGGCTGGCTAAGTTTCTTTGGAAACCCGCCCTTTGGCAACGGCAAACTTCAAGCTTACCCTCACCAAAGGCTTTGCGGCGAGGGGAGCGGTCAGGGCCTCGTTTAGGACTTGGTAAACAAGCCCACCGCTTGGCGCATCTGGATCGTCAAGTGTTCCAGACTGGAGAGACGGCTCAAACGCCGCCACAGGTAAGAAGGCCTGAGATAAAACTTCAACACCGCCTTGCGCCGCAGTTTGAGTAAGGCGGCAGAGTCGATCTTCGCCGAAGCCAGCACCCCACTGTGCCCCAAGGTGTCAAACCCTTCCGAGCCGATGGTCAGTAGGCCGGACTCCAAGGCTTCCTGGCGGATCACCGAACCGGGTAGCGGAGCAGCGATGTTGAAAGAGGCATAATCCAAAGGCAGGCTCAAGGCAAAATCCAAGGTCAACTTCACGTCCTCCAGGGTTTCGTGGGCCAAACCGATGATGAAGTCGGCACAAACATCCACCTTCTTTTTGTCCGCATGCCGGACCAACCCCAAGAGCTTGTTTTCCGAAACATGGCGCTTGTAAACCGAGAGAGAGTCGAGATTTGCCGAATCCACTCCGATGATCAGGGTGTGGCAACCGGCGGCGACCATAGCGTCCAGCAAAACCGGGTCGTAATGTTGGGGGTGGAAATAACAAGACCAAGAAAACTTGAACCTCTTGGCCATTGCCTCCAATAAAGGCATGGAGTTCTTCTGGGGAAAGCCGAAGGTCTTGTCCGCAAAAAACAATTCCTTTACCCCCAATTTTTCCAAGGACTCCAATTCGGACAACACCGATTCGGGCGTACGGACGACCGGAGGAAAGTGGGCATCAGAGCAGTAGGAGCAGGAAAAGGGACAGCCCCACATCAAGGTGACGGTGGCGTATTTGTAGTGCCGGGCGAAAGGGAAAATGTAGCCCGGCTTGAGAAACAGCTCATGCCTGGGGGAGCCCAGTTCGCTGTAAACCGGCTTGGTCGGAGGGCCAAGCACATTTTGTCCCACTTGAGTCATCACCCCCGGCAAAGGCCGGTTCTTCTCCCCTGGTGCGGCCATCGCCGTCAAATCACACTGGTGAGGCAAGATCACGATTCCCTCGGCTTCTTTGAGGATGATTTCCTGGTAAGGCTTTTCCAGGAATATATCCCCCAGTACATAGGCCGGGGTCATAGGAAACAGGGCACGGGTTTCTTGGAAGTATCCAAAGTCCGAAGCCCAAGCGGCGCTGGAAAGGCAAAACACAAAGAGGTCCCAAGACTCATGGCCCAGGGTGGTAAAAAACTCTTCCCTGGACATCCGGTCCGCCGTGCCGTCCACGAACCGCACCTCGTCTTCCGCCTTGGCCAAGGCGGAAATCAGCATCAGGTCATTGGGCTGCCAAAGGTAGTCCGCCTTCGCCTCATGACTACAGTCGATGTTGCGGATGATCCTTTTGTGGTCAGGAGAAGGGGGGACTAATAAAAGAATCTTCAAAGGCGCTCTACAAAAAAATAGGTTTCCAGTCTGCCGCAGTTTTGGCCACTCTATCCAATCCCAGTCGGCTTTGCAAGACAAAGCCCAGAGGGGGTCTTCCCGGCAGGGCAGAGGTAAAAGCGGTTCCCTTCAAGGTTGGGAACGTAAAAATTTCTTGAACCGGTCTTGGGGACTCAAAGCAGCCTGGGCTTCCTCCGGCAAACCGGCATCCCACAGGTCCTGGGGCTTCAAGTTTTGGAGCTCTCTCCCCCAAAGCCACAAAAGCAGACCTCTCTTCCCTTTAAAGCCCAATTCCAACAAACCCTGGCCCAATCTGCAAACCCACCGCACCGCTCCGGCTCCGGCTTTTTCCAAGACGATCCAGGCTCGGTGCCAGTGGAGAAAATACAGCAATGTCGCCAATGTTGCCTGTAACCAGAACACAAAAAGGCCCAGCCGCCCGTTGTTGTGGTCCAACATCATCAAACTCAACTCCCGGACTTCCCCCGGAGACAAGGGACGGCTCCACATGGCCACTTGGTTGAGGATGCCTTTGATGTTGGTCCCGGTACTGTAGGTGTTGCCCAAAAAGAGGCTGTAAGCATTGTTGAACTGCTCCGTCTGGTAGGGTTCTTCCCCGGCCAAGTCGCCGTTGACGTAAAACCGGAGGGTTTTGGTCGAGCGGTCGATGGAGGCAACAACGTAATAATATTCCCCCGGGTTGATCGGGACCGCGGTAAAATGCCCTCCCACCAAAAAGGAGCCATAATGCAGGTATTTTTTTTCCGTATTGAGGAAGATCCCATGTTGGACGTTCTGGGCTCGGTCCCCATTGTCATGATCCCCGACCATCACCAATTGGTGGTAGGCGGAGGCGGTGGGGTCATTGGCATCTTCTTGACTCCAAAGGAACCCAAAAGCCAAGGTCTCCCCCCTGGGCGAAAGCTCGGCCCTGGGCTGAGGGAAAAGCCATTCAAACCCCGCCTCGCAGGCGGGGTCGAGATTTAGCCCTACTGCATCACCGGCAATCTCGAACCTAGGACATTTAACCGGTTGGCCAATTAACTCTTTTTTGTTCAAAAGTTCGGTGGTTTTGTTGTGCAGCGGCAACGACAACAAAAGATCGTTTTTGAAAAGAACCTTTTCCTTTAAAAAAGGAAACTGTTTGTTGGAAAATTCCCATTCCAACTTGTGGACATTTTTGGGCACCAAGGTTGCCGCCAACAAAGCCAACAACAGCAAGGAAAAGAATATTTTGGCAAATCGAAGCAAGGTTATCCTCGGACAAATGGGGTGGGTCCTACCGGTTTAATATTGGGCGTAAAAATTGATGTTTGAAATCACCGTACTGCCCATCGCATCCGTGAAATCGGTCGGCAACCGGTTTGCCTTCAAAGCCAGCCGGACATACAGGGTTTGGCTGGTACCGATCTTTTCCGCCAACTCCCCCTTGTAGTTGGTCGGTTGTTCAAACTGCGCTACTTCCTCAAACTTGAGCCCGTCAGTACTGACCAACAATTTGGCCTCGTTGACCGGCCGGGTGTGCAACAGCAACTTGGCCAAAAAGGATTTGGGCCGCCCGGCGGGGAACGAAAAGCGGTACTGCAAAAACGCCCATTCATCGGAAACCGAAGGGGCCAACTCTTGTACCCGGAGCATCAAGTTTTCGATCCGGTCCGCCTTTTCAACAAAATCGTAATTTGAAAAATCTGCGGTCTCGTAGGACCAAACTTTGTTTTTGTCCGGCGTAACCTGTATGTCCGAATGGACGGGAAAGGTTTTGGCAAAGATGTGGGAGCCCCCAGGGAAGACGGTACAGATATTTTCAAATCCCTGTTTTTCAAGACGGATTGCTCTTTGTGGCTCGTAGCTGCTGGCCCCTTGCCAAACCAACCGCTCGGTTGCGCCCGGCAGGGTTTTGGGATGGAACAGCAGATCGAAGGTCGACGGGTTGGTGTAAACCGCCACCTGGTACTGGTAGGCTTGGTCGCCAAAAAATGCCAAAGTGCCGGGCTTCAAATGTTCATTGTAATACTCCCCGTAAGTCCTCCAATCCTCCCACTTTTGGTCGTACCAATTTTGGACATTGGTCTGCATCGGTCCGGCATCCAGCCACAAAACCCAACCAGCCACCAAAAAGGAAACCAGAACCGCCAGCCTTTTGCGGTTCAGCGCCAAAAAGGTCGCCGTCCAAAAACAGCGAACTTTGGCCGCCCCGCGGGCCAGCAAGCTGGCCACAACATAGGCACAAAGCTCGACCGAAACCACCAATCCATAGGCTACAAACAAAAGAATCGGCAGCAGGGTGACCAAAAAATGGCGGCTGGAAAGGGCCACCGCCGCATCGCTGTAGCCGACCACATAGATGTAAAAATAGAAAAAAAGGCTGTGAATCAAAAGCAACGGTGCCCAACGTTGGCCCTTAAGAACCGCAATGGCGACCCCCAAGGGGAACAGCAAATACACATAAAAGTCCGGGCGATTGAAGCCCAGCAGGCTGCCTCCCGCTTGGTCCACCAGGTTGTACGAAAAATTATTGGCCAACAAACCAAAACTGGCCTGGGCCTGGGTCCAGGATTCCATGGTCCCGAATCGGGGATAAAACACCAACAAGGAACCAATGAAGCAGTACAAAAAGATGGGGCTCAAGAGCAAAATCCACATACCGGCATTCAGCCCCACCTTGATCATCTGGGAGTTGACCAGCGGCTTTTGGCTACGGTCAACCAGGAAATACAAGGAAAGGAGGGAAAACAAAAATGCGGCACCAAACAACATGAACCCATAGGAAAGGAACCGGTTGGACAGGGTCCAGCCCAAAAACACACAAAGCAAAGAGCTCAGAATTTGCACCTGCCAGAGCATCTCTTTTCGACTTCCTTTCCCCCAAAACTCTTTGACCTCACGGAAAAACCGAAAGTTCATCCAGTCAATCCAACAAAAAACCACAAACAGGGCCTGGAACAAAAACAGGATAAAGCTGGTCACATGGGTATGGAACGCCAAAACCGAAGCCAGAACAAAGATCCACTTGCCCTTGGCTTCCCCTTGTTTTTCCAACATCCGGTACAGCCCGTAGGTAGCCACAAAGGTCAGGCATGCACTCATGGTGTACATGCGCAGCATTTGGGAATAGGCGATGTGCTGTGAATTGACCGCCAAGAGCAGCGAGCCCACTAATGCTACCCTGAAGTTGGTCAACCGGTAGGCCACCCATTGGAAGGCGGCAACACCCAAAACGCCAAAGGCCAGGGAAGGAAATTTGCGGACGCTGTCGTCCCAGGAAAAATACTCCATGATCTTGACCAGCCAGTAGTAAAGCGGCTGGTGCTGGTCGGAGTTCAAAGACTGGAGAAGGTTCCAAAACCCGTGGCGAGCGTAGATGACCACCAACACCTCGTCATACCACATTGGCTTGTCGGTATAATGAAGCAGGCGCAGGCACAAGGCCAAAACGAGGACCCCCAAAAAGCTGGCACCAAAAAAGAACTGGGGGAGGAGGCTTTTCTTGAACATGCGGCTTGGCAAATCTGGGGTGTGGTGTTAGGGTCCGATCTGGTAGGCTGGCTGATGCCACCTTTCTTGTCAAGCTTCTAGCAGGAAGCTCGGCCCTTTAAACAGATATACTGAACCCAGGCTTTGGGGACCTTGATGAGCGACTTGCGGGAATATTACCAGGACTATTGGAAAAAGCGGCTGGAAACGGACAAGGATAGGTTGCCCCCCATCCGAGAAGGGTTGCCCTCTTTTTTGGTCCCCTACGCCCAGTACGGCTCGGTCTTGAGCTTGGTTCCCCAGGGTTGTAAAATGGCCGATTTGGGTTGCGGAGACGGGCATGTGGCCAGCCTTTACGCCAAGGTCAAGGGGGCCCAAGTCTCGGGCCTGGAGATGAGCGAAGATGCGGCGGCGTTGGCCCGGACCAAAGGGGTCATGGCCCAGCAGTGGGACCTCAACCAGACCCCCTATCCCTTGGAAAGCGATGCCTTTGATGCCATCACGACGGTGGATGTCCTAGAACACCTGATCAACCCCTTTTCCCTGTTACGGGAAGCCCACCGGGCGCTCAAGCCGGGCGGAAAACTGATCGTCCAGGTGCCCAATTTTGCCCGGTTGGACAACCGAATGCGCATGGCCCTGGCAGGCGACCCTTTGGACATCCTCCATTGGGGCGGCTATGGCGACGGGATCGAACACCTGCACTGGTTTACCAAACCCAAGCTGGGCAAATTTTTGCAGGAAGCGGGGTTCAAGGAGATTTGTTTTAAGCCGGTAGGGATTCCCAGCTTTCTGTTTGGCTGGGTGGGCCTGCATAATCTTTCACGGCTTTTATTGGTCGAAGCCAAAAAGGCGGTCTAGCCCTTTTTGTTCCAAACCCCAGATCGGCCTTCAGGGGCCGACCGAAAGTTGGGACGAGCCGGGGGAGTAAATCCGGGGCAAGAAGTCGGCGGACCGAAACAGGGCCACCCCTAAGGGGTCGGTCGGACCGGGCTCCCGGACCAGTTGTCCCTTTTGGCGGAACCGCTCCAGGTTCTCCTTCTCCAAATCCAGGTAGTTGGTGGGCACCCCTGGATTCAATTCCACATACACTTCCTTGTAATCCTCTTCGTACTGCGGACTGATCAGGTACAAGACGTTGCCCAGGGCCAAGGACTCCGACAGGCTGCCTTGGGGCTCGTGGGTGTAAATCTGGTTGATGGTCTGGTTGTAAAACTGCGAGACGTTGTAATACTCGAAAAAGGCCGGTTTGGAAAAGGTGGTGTAGTTCCAAACAAAGCCATACTTGGTGTTCCCCGGCCAAATCACCGCAGGCGGAGGCAATTGCATGATCCGATATTCCAACAGATCCCGGCGGAACCGCTCATAAGTGACCAAGTCACCGTCATCGACCCGGTTCATTTTGAGGTCCATCGGCTGGCTTCCTCGTTTGATCAAAGGCTGGGTCAGGTCAGCCCCAAACCAAGGATAAAGATAGAGAGCCAAAAAGAACAAACCATAAACCCCCAAGGGAGCCCGCCAAAGCCGGTGGGAGTTCCACAGCCGCTCGACCGAGGTGGCCATCAGATAGGCCCAGCTGACCAGGAGGATCGGGGAATAACGCCAAAGGTTGGAAAAGGCGGAAAAGATCATCCCGGCCTTGACCGCATACACTTGGTAAAACAGCTTCCCCAGTTCATTGTTGGTCCCGGCGATCAGGAACAGGCCGACCACCAAGTGCAACAAAGAAACCAGCTCCAAAAAGTTCAAGGTCCGTTTTTTGCCTAGGTAAGCCCAACCGATCAGGGCAAAGCTGGCGACCCCCAAGACCCGCCGAGCGGTCTCCAGCCAGCCGCCGTCAAAATGATTGGCATATTCGATGTCCATGCCCGTCCGGTTGACCAGGGCAAAAAGATCGGTAAAGGCCCAAGAGGTCCGGTCCAAGGAAGCGAGCCGAAACCGCAGCTCTTCGGCCAAAGAGTACCCCTGGTGGACCACGTAGCCCTGTGGATTGAGCAGCGCCATCACAAAGGGAGCCAGCCAAAAGAGGTTGACCAACAAAAAAAAGGCCCCCGCCACCACCAATTTTCCGGTGAACTTACCCTTCTCCCGGCTTTGGACCAAGATCAGTAGGGTGGGCAACAGGGCCACTCCAAAAATCAGGATCAAGCTGTTGGTGAGCAGGTTGGTGAAAAAAATCCCCAGTACGATCAGCAGTAAATGGGAAAATTTTTCGCCCTTTTTTAGGTCCCCCAAATGGACCAACATCCAGGGCAGATAGGCGATCAAATAGGTTTGGAACAGGTGACCGCCGATAAACAGGGTCAAGGTGCGGGGGTTAAACATGTACAGCAATGCGCCGCCAACCGCCACCCAAGGATGGATCCGGTTTTTCTGCAACAGCCGCAACATCCCCCAGCCGGAAGCAAACAGCAGCCCGGCCATCAACAGCTTGGGGCCGGTTACCACATTGGTGACCCAAGACAACAGGAAGGAGATCAGCTGGAAAAAGACCAGGGAATTAAAAGGTGATTCTCGACCGCCGAAAAAGAAGTCCTGCCACACAAAAATCGAGTCCACCAGCAGGGTCCACTGGCCGCCGGGATATTCGGTTTGTCCCCAGTCCCAACTGCGCCCCACGTAGCCGGGGTTGAAAAAGACTTCAAAAAGGGACCCCAAGGCCGCCAAGAGCAGCAACAAGACCGGCAGAAACCGAACCAGCCCTGCTTTCATTTCTTGGGATCAGGGAGTTTTTGGGCCAGCACCACGATCGACCGCCCAAGGCCGGGGAAAACTTTTGGCAAGGCGGTGCTGTAAACCGTCCCCAGGCCGTTGAAGTTGACCACGTCCGAAAGCATCGCCTTGACCTGAAAGCCGTTTTCTTCCAACAGCCGAGACAAGTCCTGCCTCGTAAAATACCGGATGTGCCCGGCATCGTGCTCCCTTGCGGTAAATTCGGTCAGGGGATTTTGCCCCAACAGCAGCATCAGCCTTCGGCCCAAGGCCGCAATGTTCGGGGTGGTCAAAACCACCGAGCCCCCGTCGGTCAGGACCGCTCGAATCTTTTGCAAAAAGGAATCGGTATCAAACACATGTTCGATGATCTCCCCAGCGTAAACCGCATCAAACTTCACCCCGAAATCGGGCCAACCGGACTGGATGTCTCCCTCAAAGACCGTAATCCCTTTTTGCCGAGCCAACTCGGCGGCAGGTCGGGAATTTTCCATCCCAAACACTTGGTTGTTATGGGCCTGGATCTGTTGGGCGATGCTGCCGTCCCAGCAACCGAGGTCCAAGATCCGTTTGTCCCGACCCAAGAGCTGCAGGGCCAAGTTGATCCGCACCAGCCCCGAATCCCGGTGCGGTTGGGGCCTGCTGTACTTGAGGGAGTTGAAGTCTGCGGTTTCCTGGGTCATGGCTCAATTCAAAAGAATTTTAAATCGCACTGTTCTGGGCAAAATCGCCGAACCGCATCATTCCCGGTGCACGCTGGAGACCAAGGAGAACCGGCCTACCACCAAGTCCCGCAACATAAACAGGAAGCTGTACCCCAGCCTGAGGAAGTACCGGAAATCCTCCCAGGAACGGAGCTTGGAAAGCAACCGTAAGGTCACCATCGGGTTGAGCAGCCGCCTTTTGATGAACCGCTTGGACATAAACTCCTGCAACTGGTGAAGTTCTGCAACCGTCAATTTGGTGGTAGCGATCCCGTTCTGGGAAAGGGCCGCCGAAAGGGAAACCAGGACCGAAGCGTCAAACTGGCTGGGGTTCAGGTAAGCGTCAAAATTCAGGATCCCTTCCTTCTTGAAGTCCTCATACACCCCGGTGCCGATAAAAGGCATCAACAAATAAAAGGAGGCCCAGTCGGTATCCGAATCTATGGCAAACTGGAGGCTTTCTAGGATTTGCTCCTTGGTTTCGTAAGGGAAGCCGATGATATAGGTGGAGATGGTCCACATCCCCAGCCGGTTGGCGGCCTTGCACATGTCGATCGCCTTTTTGAGGCTGACGTTCTTGCGCATGTAGTTGCGGGTCTCCAGGCAGCCCGACTCCACCCCGAAGGTCAGACGGTAACAGCCCGCCTTTTTCATCTTGGCCAAAACCTCTTCATCCAAGGTCCAGTAAGCCGTACCGTTGGGGGTACTCCACTTGATGTCCAAACCCTTTTCGATGATCAGGTCACAAATGCCATGAAGACGCTTGCGGTTGACCGAAAGGTTGTCGTCCAAAAAGGCAATCTCTTTGACCCCGTAGGTCTCCACCAGATGTTCCAGCTCGGCCACCACGTTCTCGGGGCTCCGTTTGCGCCAGTTCCGCTCCCAAACCGAGTGGATCGAACAGAAGGTGCATTTGTAGGGACAGCCCCGGCTGCTGAACACCGAGGTCATAGGGTGGCGCATCAGGTAGGGGGACTTGAGGATCTCAAAGTATTTGTCCATCGGCATCAGGTCCCGGGCCGGGAAGGGGATCCTGTCCAGGTCTTCGATCAGCGTCCGTCTGGCGTTGGCCTTGACCTTGCCATCGATACGCAGCGCCGTTCCGGCCAGTTCGCTGTAGTCCTCACCTTTGCAGTACCGGTCCACCAGCTGCAAGAAGGTCTCTTCCCCTTCTCCCACCACCACCACATCAATGTTTGCATCCAAGGCGGTCATGTCGGGCTGGATTGAGGCATGGCTGCCGCCTACCACCACCAGGGTTTGGGGGAAGTGGGTCTTGACCAGCCGGGCCACATCGTGGGTGTCGGTCGCATAGGCGGTCCACATGGAAGTGATCCCCACGATGTCCGGCTGGAATTCCTTGAACTTCTCCAGGATTTTCTCTTCGCTCAACCCATACCGGGAGCAGCGCCGCTCCAGGTCGTCCACCTTCACCCCGAGCCCTTCGATGGCACAGTCGAGGATCTCCAGCTTGAGCTTGACCGAAGGATCCAGGTAATGGCGCAGATAACCGGCCAAGTATCCCAAACCCAACTGAGGCTGGGCCGCAGGAATGGTTTCGTTGGGCCAATGCACCGTGGTGGGCGGATAGACCAGCAAAACATTGAGGGAGGTTCTAGGGCTCGACATTTTTCCAACCGGTAAGGTTAAAGCTCCGGTCCGAGGACCGGAGTAGCGAGACTAACGGATCAAAGGGGCTTAGGCAACCTTCGATTGTTGGCCAGGGGGACTCAAAGGCTTTGGGAGACCGCCTTTAAAAACAAGTCGGACCAACGATAATTTTCCATGTAGGCCAAGGCATTCCGGCGCTTTTCCAAAAACTCCTCCGGGTGGTTGGCCAAATGCAACACCGCTTGAGCCAAGGCTTGCGGTTCGTATTCAATCACCACCCCGGCATTGTGCAAGGTAATGTCCTGGGCAATCGGCGGCACGGCGGTGATCAAGGTAGGCAGGCCACAGGCCAAATAGTCCTTGACCCGGCTGGGGTCCGCCCAAGCCGAAAGGTTCCCTTCATAGGGCTTGTACAGCGCCAGACCCAAGTCGAACTCCGGCAACTTGGTTAGGACTTGGTCGTGGTTCATCACCCCCAAGAGGTGCACCTTGGGGCCCAGAGCCCGGAACCTCGGTTCGTAAGGCTCGTAGCGCACTCCGTCTTCCGTGGCATCCGCCGGGGTCTTGCCGATCACGTACAATTCTACTTCCGGCAGGACCTTCTGCACCGCCGCAAAAGCTTCGATCACCAAGTCCACCCCTTTGCTGGGGGCCAAAGCGCCCAGCAGCACCAACTTGGTGGCCTTGGTTTTGGTGGAGGGGTCGGGCAGTTTGATCTTTTCAAACTCCACTCCCACCGGGACCAAGAGATTTTTCTCCTCCGCCAGCCCTTGGGCACGGCGGACCTCTACGATCTTGGGGCTCAGGTTCCAAGCGGCATCACAATGGGCGACACAATGCCGATCGATCCAGTGATAAAAGCGGTTTAACCAGGGGTTGGTGAACCGGTTGGGCATCCAGTCGATGGTATAAAACACTACCTTGTCCACCAAACCCAACCGTCTGAGCCAAAGGGCGACAAAACAATTGAGCGGGTCAACCCCCAAACAGAGGTCATACCGGCGGCCAAACTTCAAGCCCCAAAACAAGGTGAGAATTGCGTCCCGAAAATAGGTCGCCAGGGGCGGCAAAGGCTTGGGCCAAACCTTTTTGCGCCAAACCCAAGCTCCCTGCTCGGCCCGGCCCACCTGACTGGCATGATCCACACAGTAAGGAAGGGGGTGGAGCAAAACATCCAGCGTTTCGCCGGTTTCCACAAAATAGCTGACCGCCGCTTCCGTGGGGCCGGCCAAGTCGGTGGTGTGGCTGAGCAATAAAACATTCATCCGGCGGCTCTAGCAAAGGGGGGCGAAGTCAACTTCGCCTTGGGATCAAAACGAAAGCACCGCCCGATATTTTTTGAACAATTGGATCTCCCATGGCAACGCATGAAAATTCAAGCGATACCGCAGGCGACCGAGCAGCGCAAACCCCTGAATCCCCAATTGCCCGGCAATGCGAAAGGCTAGGTTTTTGGCGGTTTTTTCGCAATACTCTAAAAACAATTCCCGTAAAATGCTCAGGTCGGTACTGAGCAAAAAGGAGTAGAACCAAACGGTGTTCACAAACCCCGGTTCCTTGATCCAAGGGCTGATGTAGGGGTTATTCTCGGTCATGTCCCGCAAAACTGAAACGATCCATTCCTCCACCGACTGGGGCATGGTCATGCCGCTTTCGGCGCATTTTTCGTAAAGCGGGGAGCCGGGATAAGGCCGGAAGATTTGGGGACCCAAGATTCGAATCCCCTTGTCGATCCGCATCAACCGGGCAAACATCGCCAAGGTCAGGGCCACGTCCTCCCGGTCTTCGCCGGGAGCGCCGATGATAAAGGAAAAGGTCGGTTGGATGCCCACGGAAATACAACGCCGGGCCGCTTCATACACGTCCTCGGGGTTGATCCTTTTGTTGTAGATCTTGAGCATCTTCTCCGAGCCGGATTCGGCCCCCATGGCCAGCTTGATGCAGCCGTTGTCCTTAAGCCGTTGCAGCAACTCGTCGTCCAGAATCCGCCGGAAGGTGTCGGCCCGGATCTCAGCGGCCCAGCTGAATTTGAGGCCCCGCTGTTCAATCGCATCCAAAAGCTCGGAAACCCGTTTGCGACTGACAAAAAAATGTTCGTCCCAAAACCAAACGGTGTTGGAACCGTAGGTGTTGAGTACATATTCGATTTCATCGGCGGTCCGCTCGGCGCTCCAAGAACGCCACTTGTTGCTGCCTTCAATGGCGCTGTTGATGCAAAAGCTGCACTTGAAGGGGCAACCGCGGCTGGAAAGCACCCCGATGCTGGCGCCACGGAAATATTCCACCATCTCCGGTTCCAAGAGCCCATAGTTGATGTGGGGCATGGTGGAATAATCAAAGGACTTGTTGGGCGGATTGACCACCACCTGCCCCGCTTCGTTGCGAAAACCCAGACCCAGGATCTGGGAAGGGTCCCGGCCTTCGGAAAGAGCGCCGATCAGCTCCAAAAACGGCAATTCCCCTTCCCCAGTGATCAGGTAGTCAAACCAATCGCTTTCGATGGTCTGGACCGGGAACAAGGTGGCATGGACCCCGCCAAGCACCACTTTACCCTTCCATTGCAGTTCCCCACGGATGAACTCCAGAATCTGCTGGACCGAAGGCAGGTGCACCGTCATGGCGCTGATCCCGACCAACTCAATCTCAGCCATCTGGGCCCGGAGCCGGTCCTTCCAGTTGGGCACCACGGCGCAGTCGAGCAAGGTCACCTGATGCCCTTGGGCTTCGGTGTAACTGGCAATGTGCAGCAGCCCCAAGGGCAGGTTGTAGGCGGCACCGTCGGTGACCAGGTATTCGGGGTAAACGAGCAGGATTCGCAAAAGAGACCCCTTCTGGAGGTTCAAAGGCCACGAAATACGAGTTTGTTAACTGCGTATAGGCTAAACTATATAAATGCGCTGCGTCAAGCTTTTCCGGTCTGCAGAACTACACCTGAAGGACCAAGGCCCCCTTGGGCGACCGACCCTTTTGTGTCTTTGTTTCTGGGCCAAAAACCGGGCGACAAAAGCCCAGCCAAAGGCTTTAAGCCCAATTTTTCACCCTGGCAAAGGGATTTTGACAGAAAGTAAGATTCTTTGCTAGCAATCTAAAACCCAAAAGGCCCTATGGACGAATTTAACCAAAAACAAAGCCAATATTTTGACGGTTATGCCGCTACCGAACAAGCCCGCATCACCGACTCCCAAGCCGACCAAATCGAATGGGAGACCTTCAGCTCCGTCTTGGGGCCTTTGGAAGGCCGCAAGGTATTGGACCTGGGCTGTGGGGCCGGTCGTTATGCCATCCGTTGCGCCCAAACGGCCCAGGAGGTCATTGGGGTTGACCTTTCCCCCAAGTCCATTGAGCTGGCCAACCAAAACGCCGCAGCCCTGGGCTTGGGCAACTTCTCCGGTCTAGTCTTCGACTTTAAGGCGGTCCGCTGGGAAAATTACTTTGACCTCGCTTTGGCCATCAACGTCCTGCACCACACCTCAGAAGCGGACTTGGTGTTAAAAAATCTACGGTTCTCCCTCAAGCCGGGGGGCTCCTTGGTGCTGTTTGAAAACAACCCGTTGAACCCTCTTTTTCTGCCCTTTTTCCTGATGTTGGGCCAGTTGCGCAGCCATTGGACCTGCAACTACTTGCAAAGCAATCTCTTTTCGCTCAAGGCACTGTTGGAGCGAACCGGATTTGAGGTAACCCAGGTCAAACGGTACGGCTGGCTGCCTACCGGCCTTTACAACCGGTCGCTGGGGTTCAAACGTTGGAACGATTGGGCCAACCGCACCCCGTTTTTGCGTTGTTTTGCGGCCTTTCACATTATCGAAGCCAAACGCAAAGAGGAAACCCAACCTTGAGCCTCAGGTCCCAAATGCCCTGGAACGCTCCCTTTTGTCCATTCCAACCTTGACCGTCTGAACCCTATGGAATCTCTGTTGTCCGAAACCCTCTTGAGCGTCATTGCCTGCCCCCAGTGCAAAGGTTCCTTGGTCCTGCAAAAGGAACCTTTGGAACTGGTCTGCCCGGCCTGCAAGCTGGCTTACGCCGTAGTGGAAGGCAAGCCGCTGTTGTTGGTCGAAAAGGCCCGCCAGCTGAATTCCTGAACCTTTTGCACCTGTTTTTAGAGGACCTCTCGTGCTGCGATGGCTGGAAAAAACCCTTTTTTACCCCTACCAAGTCTTTTTTGCCTCTGAGCGCAAAGAAAACCAGGGGATGATGCAGAAGTACGTCAAGGGCTTGGTCGGCGACCTGGGCTGCGGCAGTGCCAACTACCGTCCCTTTTGCCTGAGCCTGCCCGGAGTGACAGACTACCTGGGAATGGATTATCCGGTTTGGGCGGAAAACTTCAACCATTCCGTGGCCTTGGCCGACAGCATGGGGGCCTTGGGCCAGACGCTCCTACGGGCCGCCCCTTCGGGCGCACAGCTTTGGGTGGACGGGACTAGGCTGGCAATTGGGGACAACAGGTTCGACACCCTGCTTTCCCTGGGGGTGCTGGAACACATCCCCAACCACCGGGCCTACCTCAGTGAGGTTTGCCGGGTACTGAAGCCGGGGGGTTGTTTGGTCATCACCATCCCTTTTTTGTACCAAGCCCACGGCGGAGCAGAAGGGGCCGACGACTTTTACCGCTGGACTCGCAGCGGTTTGGTCCACGAGCTGAAGCTGGCGGGCCTGGAGTGCCTGGAGGTCGAACCTTTTGGTGGCGTGGGGGCGATGTTCTCCCAACTGGTCAACGGGTACCTGATCAAAAAAATCAAGGTTTACCGCCCCGGAAACCCCTTGCGGCCCCTGCTCTTGGGGGCCAGTCTGACCCCGCTCTTTTTCCTGGTCAACTGTATCGCCTGGGTGTTGGAGCGGCTGGACCGGGACTCCACCTTTGCTTCCGGGTACCGGGCCGTAGGCCGCAAACCCTTTGCACCGCCGGGGCAATAACCATTCCCCGGGCGGTTCTGTAGCCCCGGGACCCCAGTGGCACCAGGGTCAACAGCCCCCCTTTTTTGTTTGCCCCCGCCCCTTCTCGGAGGTTGGTGGAAGGATGGGCTTTTGGTTGTCAAGGACGGGCCGGGAGTGGTAGCAGAAAGAGCAACAGAGCGGACCCTAACCCACCAAACCCCAAATGTTCAAAGGCAAGACCCTACTGATCACCGGCGGCACCGGCTCCTTTGGCAATGCCGTGTTGGAGAGCTTTCTTAGCCAGGCGCTCCAAGAGATTCGGATTTTTTCTCGGGACGAGAAAAAACAACATGACATGCGCACCAAGCTGCAAAGCGAGAAGGTGAAGTTCTACATCGGCGATGTCCGGGACCTGAGCTCGGTGGAATCGGCGATGGTGGGGGTGGATCTGGTGTTCCATGCGGCGGCGTTAAAGCAGGTCCCTTCTTGTGAGTTTCACCCCATGGAAGCGGTCAAGACCAACGTGATCGGCACCGACAACGTGCTGACCGCCGCCATTGCCGCCAAGGTGGACCGGGTGATCTGCCTTTCCACCGACAAGGCGGTGGCCCCGCTCAACGCCATGGGGATCAGCAAGGCGATGATGGAAAAGGTGGTGGTCGCCAAAAGCCGCAACGTCCCGACAGGCGGCACGGTGCTTTGCGCCACCCGTTACGGCAACGTGATGGCCAGCCGGGGCAGCGTGATTCCCCACTTTATCGGCCAAATCAAGGCCGGGCAGCCCTTGACCGTGACCGACCCGATGATGACCCGGTTTTTGATGCCCCTTTCCGAAGCGATTGATCTGGTCCTGTTTGCCTTCACCCACGGCAATCCGGGGGACACCTTCGTCAAGAAGGCCCCGGCCTGCACCATCGGGGCGCTGGCCCAGGCGCTGCTGGATGTCTTTGGGGCGAAAAACGAGATCAAGGTGATTGGCACCCGGCATGGGGAAAAACGGCACGAATCCCTGCTCTCCCGAGAAGAGCTGCTCCGGTCCAAGGACATGGGGGACTACTACCGGGTGCCCGCCGATTCCAGGGACCTGAACTACAACCTGTACTTCTCCCAAGGGGAGCCCCAGCTCAACGAGGAGCCGGACTACAACAGCAGCAACACCTACCAGCTCAAGCACCAAGAGATCGTCCAAGCGCTGCAAAACCTCGACTACGTCAAACGGGAACTGGCGACATGGCGAAACTCCTAATCACCGGAGCCCAAGGGTTTGTAGGGAAGAATCTGCTCTGGGCGATCGAGGCGGACCGGATCCACCGGCAGTACAGCAAAAACCCCGAGCCGGGGCACCAGGTCCTGACCTTCACCCGGGGCCAGTCCGAGGCGGAGTTGGTGGAGCTGGTTTCCCAGGTGGACTTTGTCTTCCACTTGGCCGGGGTCAACCGGCCCTTGGACGACCAGGAATTCGACCAAGTCAACCGGGGCCTGACTGCCCAGTTGATCGCCGCCGCCAAGGCCTGCCCCACTCCCCCGCCCATCGCCTTTGCCTCCAGCACCCAAGCGGAGCGGGATAATCTTTACGGCTTGAGCAAACGGGCAGCCGAAAAGGAACTGGAAGACTACCACCAGGAAACCGGCGTGCCGGTCCTGATCTACCGCCTGCCCAACCTCTTCGGCAAATGGGGCAAACCTCACTACAACTCGGCGGTGGCCACCTTTTGCCACAACCTGACCCGAGGGCTGGAGATTGAGGTCCGGGACCCCAAGCACCCCCTTTCGCTGCTGTACATCGACGACTTGGTGGCGGAACTTTTGTACCAAGTGGGACACCACAACCGCACCCAGGTCCATTATTACGCCGGGCCGGTCTTGGAGACCACCTTGGGCGAAGTGGCCGACCTGCTCCGGGGTTTTGGAGAAAGCCGCCAAACCTTGGGCCTGCCCGAGGTCAACCGGCCTTTGGCCAAAAAACTTTATTCCACCTACCTGAGCTACCTGCCGCCCGACCAACTGGCCTACCCCTTGACCCAACATTCGGACCCCAGGGGGGCCTTTTGTGAGGCCCTGCGCTCTCCTTCCTTCGGCCAGCTCTCCTTTTCCACCACCAAGCCGGGGGTTACCCGGGGCAACCACTTCCACCAAAGCAAGGTGGAGAAGTTCCTGGTGGTTTCCGGGGAAGCTTTGGTCGAGTTCCGGGCCCTGGAAGGAACCGAGATCCTTCGTTACCCGGTGTCCGGCCAACAGCCCCAGGTGCTGGACATCCCGCCGGGATACACCCACCGGATCACCAACACCAGCGCCACCCAAGAGCTGGTCACCCTTTTTTGGTGCAACGAGTCCTTTGACCCCCAAAGGCCGGACACCTTCTTTTTGGAGCTTTGACCATGAAGGTGATGACCATCCTGGGGACCCGCCCCGAGATCATCCGTCTCGCCGCCTGCATCAAGGCGCTGGACCGTTATACCCAGCACATCCTGGTCCACACCGGCCAGAACTACGACCCCCAGTTGTTTGATGTATTTTTTGAGGAACTGGAGCTGCGCAAGCCCGACTACCAGCTGGATGCAGGCCGGGAGTCCAAGCATGTGGGCGACCAGATGGGCAAGATCATCTCTTTGACCTACGAAATCCTGGCCAAGGAGCGGCCTGATGCGCTCTTGGTCTTGGGGGACACCAACTCCGCCTTGTCGGCGATTGCCGCCAAACGGCTCAAGATCCCGATCTTCCACATGGAGGCGGGGAACCGGTGTTTTGACCAAAACGTACCCGAAGAGATCAACCGCAAGCTGGTGGACCACATCGCCGATGTTAACCTGCCCTACACCGAACACAGCCGCCGGTACCTGCTGGCTGAAGGGTTCCCCAGGCAGTTTTTGTATGTCACCGGCAGTCCGATGGCCGAGGTGATTGAGCTCTACCGCCCCAAGATTGAAGCCTCCCAGGTGCTCCGGCAACTGGGGCTGACCGAGGGCCGGTACATCCTGGTTTCCGCCCACCGGGAGGAGAACCTCGACCTGCCCCAAAACTTCAAGTCCCTGATGGAGAGCCTCAACCAGGTGGCCGAGGCCTACCAGATGCCGGTCATCTACAGCACCCACCCGAGGACCCAAAAGCGGATCGAAAAGGAAGGGGTCAAGCTCAATCCCTTGATCCAAAACCTCAAGCCCTTTGGGTTTTTTGACTACAACCGGCTGCAACTGGGGGCCTATGCAGTGCTTTCCGATTCGGGTACCTTGGCCGAAGAGTCAGCACTGCTCAACTTCCCTGCCGTGCTGATCCGCACCAGCACCGAACGGCCCGAGGTCTTCGACAAAGGCACCTTGGTGATCGGCGGGATCACCGCCCCCCAGATGCTCGATGCCCTCAAGGTGGCCAGGGAGATGTTCACCCACCAACCCCGCCCGGTCATCGCCCCCGACTACCTGGACACAAACGTCTCACAAAAGGTAGTCAAACTGATCTTGAGCTTCACCAAGGTCGTTGACCAAATGGTCTGGCGCAAGGGGACACAAAGTTAACCTTTTCCGTTCTCCTCCGCTCTAAACCAAGGATTGGGAGAATCACGCTTTTGAAAAAACCTTTGAGACCAGCATGACCGTTTCAAATCGAATTCCTAAAATTTTGGTGACCGGCGGAGCCGGGTACGTGGGTGCCCATTTTCTGCACCACCTCAAAAGCACCCAAAACGTTCAGCCTGTGGTCTTTGACAACCTCCGGCAGGGAATCTTGGGCCACTTGCCCCCTGGCTGTCAGTTGATTGAGGGGGACCTGCTCAACCCGGCCGACCTGGACCGGGCCTTTGCAGCCGGTCCCTTTGATTGTGTCTTCCACTTTGCCGCCTTGGCGGAAGTGGGTGAATCCTTCCAGGACCCAGGCGCCTATTTCAGAACCAATGTCCAGGGGGGACTCAACCTGCTGGAGGCGATGCGCAAGGACAACTGCAAAAAGCTGGTTTTTTCTTCCACCTGTGCCGTTTATGGCCAACCGCCCCAAAGCCCCATCACCGAAGCTTTCCCGACCAAGCCAGTGAACCCTTACGGCCACAGCAAACTGATGTTTGAGCAGATCTTGGATTGGTACGACCAGATCCACCAGATCCACAGCGTCCATCTCCGTTATTTTAACGCCGCTGGGGCGGGTTTTGGGATCGGAGAAGCCCATGCCCCCGAAAGCCACCTGATCCCCATTGTTATGCAGGCCGCCTTGGGCCAAAGGCCCTCCATCTCCGTGTTTGGGAACGACTACGCTACCCAGGACGGGACCTGCGAACGGGACTACATCCATGTCTTGGACTTGGCCGATGCCCACTGGGCCGCTTTCCAACTGTTGTTGTCCGCCGAGCGCAGCGAAGTGGTGAACCTAGGCACCGGGGAAGCGATCAGCGTGGCCCAGGTGATCGAACGTATCACTAAACTCACCGGTCGCCAGTTCCCGGTCCAAGTCTCCCCCCGAAGGCTAGGCGACCCGGACCGGCTGGTGGCCTCCAGAGAGAAGGCGGAACAGTTGCTCCAATGGGAGCCAAAACGAAGTTTTGAAGAGATCATCCAAAGTGCCTGGGAATGGCACCTTGGGCAGTCCCAAAAGGGCTAACTCTCCCCAACCAAAGACCGGAAAACGACCTTGCAAGACTGGATGAAACATTGGGGGCCTTGGATTGCCAAGGCTTCGAGGCGGGGAAAGCGGTGGACCTTTCGGGGGATCGATGGGGGCATCTTT